>Ga0082335_1000239_pt1 | contig 146625 bp, 140 predicted proteins | sample Subgrocontami58m_FD_72375 | JGI IMG/M metagenome (GOLD analysis project Ga0082335, IMG submission 72375) | Subsurface groundwater microbial communities from S. Glens Falls, New York, USA - GMW37 contaminated, 5.8 m (SPADES assembly) (version 2) ...
TCCTAGAAAAATAGTTAGTAAAAGCTTTTCCTTCATTAGGTTGATTTCAATATAACCGAAATCAAAATCCGTGTAAAGGGTAGCAATTTGAAAAAGGGTAGGCTGCAATTTTCAAGTTACAACCGGCAGGCAGGCTTTTTACGACACCCTTGTGGAGGAGACCCCCTATTTTTGGCACTTCGGGCAAAAATGGGCTGAGCGGCCGCCAATCTTCTTTCGAACTATTTTTGTTTTACAGCTAGGGCAAGGCTTCCCTTCTTTCCCATACACTTTTCGAATATCGCCGTACAAACCAGCTTTCCCCGATGTGTCCCGAAAATCGCCAAATGAAGTGCCGCGTAATTTAATCGCGTGTGTTAGAATTTGCCTTGTCGCTTTATACATTTTCCGTAATTTCGCATCCGCGATGCGGTGTGCCGGCCGAAACGGATGCACGCCTACCTGCCATAGAATTTCATCGGAATAAATATTGCCGATTCCGGATATTATGGTCGGATCCATTAAAACCGGCTTTATCTTGCGTCGCTCGTTATGAATAATCTTTTTGAAATCCGCAAACTTGAATTTTGGATCCAGCGGTTCCGGGCCAAGTTCTCGTAATTCCTTAAGATTTTCAATTTGCCCCGTAGTGCCTAACAATACCTTGGCAAATTTTCGCAAATCCGAAAATGCGAGCATCCGTCCATCATCCAAATAAAAAATAAGATGAATATATCCATTGTATGGATCTAGCACCATTTCTTTCGGCTCCAGCGCAATTGGCTTATTTTTCGTAATTTTCCACTTCCCCACAAGAAAGTGCCCGGTCATTTTTTGATGCACGAGCATCAGATAGCCGCCGGAAAGGTAGATGAGGATATTCTTAGCGCGGCGTTGCGCTTTGAGAATCTTTTTCCCAATAATCACTTTTCGGAAAACCTTAACGTGCTTATGTGCAATTTTATCTCTTTGTTGATCTAACGGATCTTTTAATGCCTTTGGCCAGTCAAACCAAAGACCAACAATCGTCCGCCCTTTTACTTTGCGATTTAAATCATCTACTACGGTCTGAACTTCTGGCAATTCGGGCATGCCATAATTCTACAAATTTTTATCGCTTTCTGAAAGCGGAAAAACTTGTCTAGAATTACGAGCACCCTGAGGTACTCGAGGGGTTACCTTACTCTTCCTCGTAGATTAATTCTTTCTGCGGAATCAACTTTGGGTCCGTCGGCAGGGTAAAGTAAAATATCGTCCCGCGATTGAGTTCCGACTCCACCCACACCTCTCCGCCGTGGCGAAGAATAATGTTTTTCACAATATATAATCCCAGCCCGGATCCGGCGGTTTCTTTATGCACCACATTCGTGCTTCGAAAAAATTTAGTGAATAACTTGCCGAGATCTTCTTGGGGAATGCCAATGCCAGTATCTTTAATCGCGATGCGGATAAACGGTTTATCGGTCAGTTGTTGTACTTGCACAATCACCTGTCCATTTTGGACATTATATTTAATCGCATTGTCCAGCAAATTAGAAATGGCAATACTTAATTTGTCCGGATCGCCAGTGATAGTAATGACTTCATCCCGCGGGCCGTCAAAATATAAATTAGTTTTATATTCGCGCGCGATCGGCTCGGCTTGGGAAAGCAGGTCACCTAAAAAACGAACCACATCAAAAGTCTTGAACGTGTAACCAAAACGCCCTTCTTCGATTTTAGAAACATTGAGTAAGGACTCCACGGTTTTCGATAAATTATTGGCCGCACTCGCTCCAATATTCACTAAATCCAATTGACTCGCGTCTATTTTCTCTTTTTTCAGAGACTCAAAAGTCCAACTGATTGCCGAGAGCGGAGTTCGTAATTGATGCGCCGCCACGGTAATAAAATCACTTTTGGATTTCAACAACTCCATCTCGCGCGTCCGATCTCGAATAATTTTAATAAAACCAGTTGCGCTACCATCACTATCCAGAAACTGATTGGTAATCACCCGAAGCTCCAACCGAGGATTTTCAAACGAGAGGTCCACAATTTGAGGAAAGACATTGGGGTCGGATTTGCGTACGACCGTAGGCGCCATCGTAGGGAAAATTACTTGCGTCAATATTTGTAATTGAGATTGCTTAATACTTTCTAAAGAAAAGATTTGGTTGATGATTTGCGAGGCGGGAAGATTAAAGATTTGTTCCGCGATTGCATTGAATCCAGTAATTCGAAAATCCGTATCGTAAATAACAATCCCATCGCCAATACTCGCCACAATACTGTCCGCTTGTATCTTTTCCAAGCGCAAACTCCTCGTGCGTAGGGCGGATTGTAGCGCGCTATAAAAAATAATTGCGCTCATTGCGAGTAATGTACCTGTGGTTAAAAACGCCCAACCCACATCCAAAAAGAAAAAATTAACCGTGGACATGATTGCCGTCAAAAATAAAAACAGCCAGGTCAGCCGCATTTCTGGAAGTTGCGCGTAGTGTTTAAAATTATTCATAAGCTCCCCAATTTTCCCCAATCTTTTTTGTTACTTTAATCGGCACGCGAAGCGCATAGACCGACTCCATCGCCTTGGTAATGATTCGCGTTGCTTCTTCTATTATATGCTCGTTGATTTCAAACAACAATTCATCGTGAATGGTTAACAATAATCGAACTTCCTTTTGATACCAGCCGCTCTTTTTTAATTCTTTGGCAATTCGAATCACTGCTAATTTCATAATATCCGCATTCATACTCTGAATCGGCATATTGATTGCCGCTCGTTCACCTTCTGCGACTTCTCGGCCCATACCCGCCGCTCCCAAAATGATTCGGCGGCGACCATTCAAATTAGTTACATAGCCATATGTTCTCGCCTGCGCTTTAATTTCTTCCTGCCAGATTTTAATTTGTTTGAAGTCGTTAAAATATTCCGTAATAAATTTCCGAGCGTCTGCAAAGCTCACACCACTCGATTTTGCAAACGCCATCGCTCCCATTCCATACACGACGCCGAAATTGAGTGTTTTTCCGAGCCGCCGCATTTCCGGCGTTACTTTCGCAATCGCTACTTTAAAAACTTTTGAAGCGGTAAGCGCATGAATATCCACATTTTCATTAAAAGCTTTCATCATTTCCGGATCTTGAGTGAGTGAGGCTAAAATTCGCAATTCAATTTGAGAATAATCAAAGGCGGCAATCCGATACCCTTTTTCCGCAACAAACGCAGTGCGTAATTTTGTCGCCCACTCGCTGCCGATCGGAATATTCTGCAGATTCGGATTCTGGGAACTCAATCGGCCAGTCGCAGTGCCAGTTTGAATATAATGCGTATGCACTCGGCCTTGGTCGTCCGCTAATTCCTGAAGCGGCCGAATATATGTTGAAAGCAGTTTAAATAATTCCCGATATTCCAACAGAGACGCAATAATCTTATGCCGATCTTGAATCAAAAGCAGGGTGTCTATATCCGTGGAAACCTTTCCAGTTTTGGTTTTCTTGACGCCTTGCGTGTCAATTTTTAATCTTTGAAACAAGATTTCTCCGAGCTGTTTCGGGGAATTGATATTAAAGGTTTCGCCGGCGTGCTTGTAAATTGCTTTGGTGAGCGTTTCTAATCGTTTTTCCAATTCTTTTTCCAAAGCGCGGAGATAGCCGCGATCAATTCCGATGCCGGCTAATTCCATATCCGCCAAAATCTCTAATAGCGGCATTTCCATATCCCAGAATATTTTTTCTAGTTTGTATTCCTTCAATTTCTTCTCCGCGTAAGCGCGCAACTGGGTACGGGTTTTTTCCGAGTCGGAAAAAGGCGTCTGCAAGTATTGCTGGGCAACCCGCTCTGGCGAATAATCTCCTGCGTCCGGATCTAAAAGCCAAAACGCGATTCCCAAATCAAAATACTCTTTTGGAATCGGCTTGCCCGCGCGTTTCCAAACTTTAAATTGTTCTTTTAGGTTAAAATCAACCAACATATTCCTGCCGTACTCGCTCTACTAAACTCTTGAAACCCAGCGTCTCAAAAAAAGCAATCAATTTATTTTTATCCAGCGGTTTTTGCGCCGCATCTTTTAAAGTTATTTCGAGCGGAACATCTAGTTTAATCGTCGCCAGTTTTTTCGACAGCAAGGCATTCTCCCGACCTACTTCCAATCGCTCTTGAATGGATTTTTTCTTCATCAGGCCAATTTCTTCATAAATATTCTCCACCGAACCATATTCTTTAATTAATTCCGTCCCGCTTTTCGGGCCGATGCCAGTCACGCCCGGAATATTATCCGAGGCATCGCCAATGAGCGCTTTGAAATCGATTAATTGCTTTGGCGAGAATCCATATTCCTGCAAAAAGAAAACTTCGTTGTAAGTTATGGTTTTACTAACGCCAGTTTTCAAAAGCTCCACCACTACTTTATCTCCGTCAATTAACTGGAGATTATCTTTATCGCCGGAAAAAATCACCACTTTCATTTCTGGTTCTTTTTTGAACATTTCCGCAAGCGTCCCCACCACATCATCCGCTTCAAAACCGGCTTTCTCTACAACAGCGATACCAAATACCTCAAACACTTCGTGACTTTTAATCAGTTGGGGAATGAGGTCACTCGAGGTTGGCGGCCGCTGGGCTTTATATTCTTTATACATTGCATCCCGAAAAGTCGGCTCCGGCCGATCAAATGCGGCTACTGTATAGTCTGGCCTATGTTCCCGCAAAATCTTCAACAGGATACTGGAAAGGCCATAGACCGCATTAATCGGCGCACCTTGTGGAGTAGTCAGAGGCGGCAAGGCGTGAAATGATCGATGGATAAGAGAGTTAGCGTCAATGAGTAAAAGTTTTTTCATTTCTTAATAATACCATTCGCGTTCCTTATTTTATAATCCTCATATTTTCCTTTTTTCCATATTCAAAACGAATCCATTGGGTATTTTTCGGCAATACTTTTTTTATTTTCTCCGGCCATTCAATCAAAACTATATTTTGGGGGTCGTGGATAATTTTTTTTAACCCCAAATCCAGAATTTCCTTAGCTTTTTTTATTTGATATAAATCCAAGTGATAAAAATCCAAATCTGTTTTTGGAATTCCATAACGTCGAATAATTAAAAACGTCGGACTGGTAATGTGCCGCGCAATCCCCAACCCCTTGGCGAATCCTTGGGTAAAAGTAGTTTTCCCAGCGCCCAAATCGCCTTGAAGCGCAACAACTGTGGCATATACACGGTGTCGTGCGTGTAATAATTTCTTCGCCAGTTTTTTGGCAATCTGTTGAGTTTGGAACTTTGAACGACTCATCATAACGCGGATACGCTGTATAATTCATTAAGTTTTTTCATCGTCACAGCATCAACGATGCCGCTATTCCGTAATTCATATTTATCCTGAAACGCTTTCACGGCTGATTCAGTACACTCAAAAAAATTGCTGGATACTGGGCAGTCTTTTCCTAATGGCGGATAGACTCCTTCTCGTATCAGCGCAACTTGCAAAGCCAGTACATCTCTATCTCCTTTCATCCCCACACTCAACTTCCGATTCCATCGATGCGGTAATAATAAACTTTCTTGTTGCACGGACACGCGAAAATTAGGATCCAATGCTTTTTTTAAACCAAGATAAGTTTGGTATGCTAGTTCTCGAAAAAAAACATCCTGGATTGCCTCATCTCGAAAAGGCAACTCATATATATACCCGTATTCTATAAGCAATGATGCCGCATCCAAAGAGGTATTTACTCCCAGCGCAATCAATTCTTGATCCTCAACAATCCCCGCTGATTCTTGCGGTAAATCACTGACTGTTAAAATAGTATTTAATTGATTAAAAATCGGTTGGGCAAGCGCTTGGCTCGCTTTTGCATTCGGTAATTGCCGTTCCGGAACATAGATCACAAAACCGCTGTAACGACCCACCCGACTCTGTCGTCTGCCGCCATAATCATTAAAGTGTAAATGGAGCGTAATATCTATATCGTGATCATTCGCCCATTTATTTATTCCATACAATTTAAACGCTACGTCCCGATTCACATTATTATGCTCCACAATAGTTCGCTCTTCAAAACCAACTTGGGTCGCCGCCTGCATTAAAACCGCTTTTTCTTTTTTGAATTGCTGGATGACGGCTTCTTGATTTTCAAAATAATCTAGAAAAGTTGCGGTGTACGTTCCGGTTTCGCGCGTGGTCGTAACTCTAAACGCCGAGTCCGCGCGCAACAATGCGGTTAAGTATTTGGCGACGCCAAGTGTTAAGTCCGCCTCATAGATGTTTTTATATTCCGTCCCCCAAGCTTCGTTATCGTGCCCGGGAATAATTAAGATATTTAATTTCTGATTACGATAATGCGCTCGTAATTCTTCAAAAGAAATACTGGTTGGGAAAAACAAGGCGGCCATAAAATCTCGGCCTTTTTCCATTGCCGGAATTTCTTTACCAAACAACACAAAAAGTGTCGCCACAACAATTACAACGCCCCATTGCCACCGCTTAAAGAAAACCTTCTTCACTTTTAGGATACCCTAAATGCTTATACGCCGCTGGCGTCACCAAACGTCCCGCCGGAGTCCGATTTAAAAGCCCAATACTCATTAGATACGGCTCATAGACATCTTCAATAATTCCCCGATCATCATTAAGCGCCGCCGCTAAGGTTTGAATTCCCACAGGACCGCCATGGAATTTTTCAATAATTATAGTGAGGAGTTGGCGGTCAGTTGGTTCCAAGCCAAGTTCATCAATTTCTAGCATTTCCAAGGTAGTCGCCGTGGCTTCTTTGGTGATTCGCGGCAAATCATTTACTTCCGCATAATCCCGAACGCGGCGCAACAGCCGATTCGCAATCCGGGGAGTGAAGCGAGCGGCACAGGCAATCGCTTTGAGCGCATCCGGTTCTAATTCCATTTTTAGCAACGCGGCGGATCGCTTTAAAATAGTTTCTATGTCTTCCGTAGTGTAATAATCCAGTTTAAAGGAAGCGCCAAAACGGGAACGTAATGGCCCAGAAAGTAAGTTTGCGCGAGTGGTCGCGGCGACTAAAGTAAAAGGCGGTAAGTCGAGCGCCAGAGTTCGGGCGCCGGGTCCTTTACCTACCACAAGATGTAATTTTCGGCTTTCCAGAGCTGGATATAAAATTTCTTCAATTTGGCGATTAAGACGATGCGCTTCATCAATAAATAAAATCTCTTTGGGTTCTAAATTACTTAATACCGCCACTAAATCCCCAGCCTTTTCTAGAGTAGGGCCAGAAGTAATCTTAATTCCCGTATTCATTTCCTTGGCAATGAGGTAAGCAAGGGTGGTCTTGCCAAGACCGGCCTGGCCATAGAATAATAGATGGTCGCAGGGCTCTCCCCGTTTCCTGGACGCGTCTAAGATCACTCGGAGGTTCTTTTTGAGCTTATCTTGGCCAATATAATCCGACCACTGCGTTGGTCGCAGGGCAAGATCGAAGGTTTCCTCTTCTTTCCCGTTATTTTTTCCCGGAAGGACTTTTTTGATATCCATTTGACAAAAATAAACTTTTATGCTAGTATTAAGGCAGTGTTAGGATATAGGAATATATTGATCTGTGGGCGGGAATTGTTTCTTTATGGATGGTTTGGCTTCGGCGAGACCACTCCTTAGTGCAATTCTAACCTCTTTTAAACTTAGTTTGAAAGAGTCCTACACTTTTTTCGCTGACCGCGAATCTTTGCCCACAGATCAATGCATTCCTATAGGGCGCCTCTTGGCGCCTTTTAAATTTCCAAAGGACCAGTCGCCTTCTTCACCTCGTCCAAGGTGGTGACTCCCTCCAATACCTTTAATATCCCGTCTTGTTGCATCGTCACCATCCCCTGCTTTACAGCAAACTCTTGAATTTCGATTTCGCCGCTTTCACCATTCATTAACTTTTCAATGGCTTTAGTGACTGGCAACAATTCATAAATTGCTACTCGACCTTTGAAACCGCTTTGACCGCATATATCACATCCTTTAGGCGCGTATATCTTGAATTGCTCATATAGTTTTTTATCTACTCGTTCTGGTAAAGCGCTCACAAAACTCTTCAACTGCTTTTCTAACTCCGGATCATTTTTTGCCGGCACTCGGCATTTCACGCACAAACGTTTTATTAAGCGCTGGGCAATAATCAAATTCAGCGCCGGACCAATACTTGTTTGCTTCACGCCTAAATCCACTAACCGCGGTATCGCACCCGAGGCTTGATTCGCGTGCACGGTAGAAAAAACTAAATGACCAGTGAGCGCCGCTTGAATAGCAATCATCGCCGTCTCTTTATCTCGAACTTCACCAATCAAAATAACGTCTGGGTCCTGCCGCATCAACGAACGCAAACCATTCACAAACGTATAATTTGCTCCCGGATCTACTTGTGTCTGCTCAATATTAGGCAAGTGATATTCGATTGGATCTTCAATGGTAATAATTTTAATTTCCGGAGAGGATTTTTGTTTCAAGAATGCGTATAAAGTCGTGGTTTTACCAGAACCAGTTGGGCCGGTATTTAAAATCATGCCGTTCGGACGCTCCAACTCTTTTTCAATAATTTCTAAATCATCTTTACGCAGACCAAGTTCTGCCAACCCTAAACTGATTGCTGAAGGGTCGAGTACCCGCATCACAATCACTTCGCCGAATTCCGAAGGCGCCACCGCCACCCGAAGTTCAATATCTTTCCCGCCCAACCCCAAACTAATGCGGCCGTCTTGCGCTTCATCCCGGACATTCAATTTTAAATTAGCGAGCAGTTTAATCCGCGAAACTAAGTGGTGGTAGATATTTACTTTCAAATCATTCATCACTTCGTGCAAATCGCCGTCAATGCGATACCGTAATGTGATTCGTTCTTTCGTCGGCTCAAAGTGAATATCGGACACCCGATTCGCGAGCGCGCCCGCAAGCACAATTTCCAGAATTTGCGCGGTCGGCAGTTTTCGGAAATCAAAGTTCATAATTTCCTCACGAACAATGAGCAAGGTAATTAACTTTTTCTCCAAAGCTTCAATGCGATCTTTATCAATATCAATTCGTCCGGTAATCGGAGCGGTTTTTGGGGTCGCGAATTTATAGAATCCCCAGGCGTGTTCTAAGCCGGAAAGGGATACAACAAAAATTTTTACTTTTATTCCTTTCGTTTCCAGTTCTTGAATAATCTTTTTAACCGCGAGTTCTTCTGGGTCCATCACAATCACTACTACAGCATGATTTTTGTATTCAATCGCCGCAATATGGGCATCCCGGGCATCGTGTTCCGGGATCAATTCCACTGCGTCGGTTTCCACCGGCAACGTGGCCATATTTAAATACGACAACTGCGCCTGGACGGCGCGACGTTGAGCTTCGCGCTCTTCGGCTTCCCGTCGAGCTTTCACTAAAATCCCACTCAATTGGTCCGGAGCCATAATCTTGCTTATAGCGTACATCCTTGCTTCTAAAACTTCAAGGGAAAACTGTGGTGTAATAAGTTTTAATCCTGAGCCCTGCCTACCGGCAGGCAGGCTGTCGAAGGATTGACAAAATAGTAAATATCTATTATTATATAGATAAGTAAATCTGTTCTCAAAAAACTAAATAAGGAGGTGGGTTATGAAAAAAATCCGCTTTTTCGCCGCAGTTATCGGTCTTTGTTGTTTGTTTTCTGGATGCACCATCCTGCCAAAAGTGAAGTTTGCAACCAACATTCCTTTTTTCTACGGTGGCGTTATCGAAGTACAAAACTCGGTTCCGGGGACCATCATTATTCCACACTCCCAAGGTCAAGCCTTCGTCGCAGAGTATAAAGAAGGGAAAAGAAGTCCTTGGTGTTTGTGGCTCTGCAGGGAAAAAATCCCTACGGGATTTATAATGATGCAATTTGGCGAACATTTCGCACTTCCGCTGTATCGCAACATTAGTAACCGAACAGTGCGCATTCCCTTCTCAGTGGAAGTATTCCGAGTTGGTCGTGACGAAGAAACTGGTGAAGTGGGTACACAAATAATCGGTTTCTACAATGCCTGTTATGCAGTTCCCTCAAACCAGGACTCAAACTTTACCTTTACTTTCGACCAGCGAAAAATGGAAAGTTTGGAACGCGGCCACACCGGCCAAGGTTGTGGCAATTCCTATTCTTACTCCTGGTAAGAACCAGACATCCCCTTCAGTTGTATGCGCACTGCATACGATTGAAGGGGATTTTTTTTTGCATTACACTAGGAGGGAATTATGTCGGGTCATAATAAGTGGTCACAAATCAAAAACCAAAAAGGTGCCACCGATAAAAAACGCGGGCAATTATTTTCCAAACTTCTGAAAGCGATTTCTATCGCCGCGCGCACTGAACCAAATCCCGACTATAATCCGCGTCTGCGTTCGGTAATGGAAAAAGCCAAAGAAAGTAACGTGCCGTTGGAAAATATCGAACGGGCAATTCATAAATCCGGAGAAGAAAAAAACTTGGAAGAAGTGGTGATTGAGGCATATGGCCCCGAAGGCGCGGCTCTTATTATCGAGGGTATTACGGATAATAAAAATCGAACGGTCGCAGAAGTGAAACATATTTTAAGCGAACATAACGGAAAAATCGCCCACCCCGGAAGCGTGTTGTGGTCGTTTAACCAGAATGATCAGAAGGTTTGGATTCCTAAATTTCCCCAAGCAATTTCCGAATCTGCCGCTATTGAATTAAATAACCTTGTGAGCGCGCTCGACGAACATGATGATGTCCAGAGAATTACGACCAACACCTTATGATTATCCTTGGTATTGACCCGGGCAGTTCCCGCATTGGTTACGGAGCAATTGAAAAAGATAAAAAAATCCGGTTGATTACGTATGGCACGATTAATATTTCCCCTAAATCGGAAAACGAAAAACTCGCTGAAGCAGTCAGCGCGTTCATCCAACTCTTGGATCAAATCCAACCCTCTTTAGTCGCAATTGAAAAGATTTATTTCTCTAAAAATCGAAAAACTGGTATCGCAGTTGCTCAAACCCGCGGCGCGTTTATTTCTGAAATTCAAAAACGTGGAATTTTATGTGAAGAATATGGTCCCACCACGGTCAAAAAAATCGTAACGGGCTACGGCCACTCGGACAAAAAAGCCGTTATGAAAATGGTTGCGCTTAGTTTGGGAATCCCTTCAGTGCAAGGTTACGATGATGCCGCTGACGCTTTGGCAATTGCCTTAACTGCCGCCTATCAACCTCCTTATCAACCTCGGGGTTGACACATAAAAAGTTTATTATATACTAGCCTGTAATAATCTAAAGAATGTCCCAAAGGTCGGGAAGAATATTTTTTACTATCGGATGACTGAACTTATTACACGTTTAGTTTTGATCAACGCACGAAAGCCTAAAGCCGCGAAAGAAGATGATTTAGAAGAGGGTACGGAAGAAAAAGAAACTAAGTACCCAGCGGACGATGACGACACGGATTTAGAAATTCCTGGTGGCGGCGATGATGAATGGTTAGAACCAAAACTGAAAGAAGATTTGGGGGGTGAGGAAGAGAATAATTAACACACCCACCGCTCCTCGACGCATAGTCGTAGGGGCGGTTTTTTATATATCCAATCCGAGGTAAAAAAGCTACACTATAACCAACGTGCCAACAACGAATAGGAGATGGAAAAAAATGAAACATTGGCTGGGAATCAGCGTTTGGGGGATTCTCATTGCCGCGGCCATCGGTTTTGCGGCGTTTGCGTTTATTTTAAAAGACCTACCTAAACCGGAAGAGTTTGAGAATCGAAAAGTAAATCAATCAACAAAAATTTACGATCGTACCGGCACGGTACTTTTGTACGAAATCCATGGGGAGGAAAAAAGAACAGTGATTCCTTTTGAAGCGATTCCCGAGCTCGCAAAAAAAGCCACTATTGCGATCGAAGATAATAATTTTTATACTCATCCAGCCTTTGATTGGCGTTCGATTGTTCGAGCGATTATTACCGACCTCCTCCATCAACGACTTGCGCAGGGGGGCTCTACAATTACCCAACAACTTGCTAAGAACGCGTTTCTCTCTTCAGAAAAAACAATAATTCGCAAAGTGAAAGAATTGTTGGTGGCGCTGGAATTGGAAAAACGCTATACCAAAGATCAAGTGCTTAACCTGTATCTTAATCAAATCCCTTATGGGGGAAATGCGTATGGTATTGAGGCGGCGAGTCAGACTTTTTTTGAAAAAAGCGCCAAGGATTTAACTTTGCCGGAAATTGCGGTGCTTGTCAGCCTTCCAAAAGCGCCAAGTTATTATTCGCCATGGGGAAATCATCTAGATGAATTGCTCCAAAGAAAAAACTATGTGCTTGAACAAATGTTTGCTTCTGGTTATATTGATAAAACTCAAAAAACTAAGGCGCAAAATGTAAAATTAGTATTTGCTCCAAAAGCCACTACTATTAAAGCTCCGCATTTTACCCTCGCGGTGCAAGAATATTTGAATAATAAATACGGTGAAACTTTTGTTGAAGGTGCGGGATTAAAAGTTCTCACTACTCTCGATTGGAAACTTCAGCAACTCGCGGAAAAGGTAGTACTCGAAGGCGCGCAACGAAACACCGATCTCTATCAAGGGCACAATGCCGCGCTCGTGGCCCAAGACGCGACTTCTGGCCAAGTACTCGCTCTCGCTGGCTCTAAGGATTATTTCGCCGCGCCGGAACCAGTAAATTGCACTCCGGGTAAGAATTGTTTGTTCGAAGGAAACTTTAACGTTGCGGCGCAAGGACTGCGACAGCCTGGCTCGGCCATGAAACCACTTGTGTACGTTACCGCTTTTGAAAAAGGGTACTCACCCGACACGGTTTTATTTGACCTTCCTACGGAATTTGCTGCCAACAATCCTCACTGTCCTTTATTAGTGGATTTTACCAATGAAAAAGATGAGTGTTTCCATCCGGAGAATTTTGACCACCTCTTCCGAGGCCCAGTCAATCTTCGGAATGCGCTCGCTCAATCCATTAACATCCCTGCGGTAAAAACCTTGTATCTTGCTGGTATTGATAATGTGTTAAAAACCGCCAAAAATCTTGGGGTCACCACCCTTACTGAACGGGGCCGGTACGGACTTTCTTTGGTGTTGGGTGGTGGTGAGGTGCGTCTTACCGAGTTAGTGGGCGCGTATTCTGTGTTTGCTCAAGATGGGGTAAAACATCCGCAAACTTTTGTTTTATCTGTCGAGGATTCAAAAGGAAATAGTTTGGAAAATTTTCAAAGTAAACCAACTCAAGTGGTGGAACCACAATACGTTCGACTTCTCAATGACACGCTAGCTGATGTAAAAGCCCGTTCTGGCTTATTTTCCGGTAGCTTGGGTCTTACCACCTTCCCCGGCTATGAAGTGGCTCTAAAAACCGGTACAACGAACGATTATCGTGATGCGTGGACAATGGGCTACACCCCCACATTAGTGGTGGGTGTGTGGGCTGGCAACAATGATAACTCTCCGATGCAACGCCAAGGAAGTAGTATCTTAGCGGCTTTACCGATATGGAACGCTTTTATGAAAGAAGTGATTACTACTCAACCGCTTACTACCTTTCCTAAACCAGATCCAATTAATGCCGAAAAGGCTGTACTCCGAGGCGATCATATAGTTAAATTTCGCTCTGGTAATCAAACCTCTACTCAAATTCATACAATTCTTTTTTATCTGGATAAAAATAACCCGAATGGACCGCGGCCAGCGCACCCAGAAGAAGATTCTCAATTTCCTAATTGGGAAGAACCCACTCTTCGTTGGGCAGAGCAAAATTTCACTAATTTTTATCAAACCTATAACCAACTCATTTCTCCAGAAGCAACTGAGGAATCCCTTACCACATCCCTTCTTCCGGAAATTACTTTTCTTACCCCTCAAAATGGAGATTTTTTGAAATCCACCACCTTACTTATTCAAGTAAATCTTAATTCCGGTGTTCCCATTTCTCATATTCAAGTATTTTTTAACGATCGTTTAATTGATACGCGCCAAGGAGAATTTATTAGTCCCTTTCTTTATCAGAATAAAATCTCTTTAACTAAAACAGAGGTTCAAAACGCATTAAAAATAAAAGTATTAAATAAGAATAATCAGTGGGGAGAAAAAACGGTTATCCTTTTCAAGTAAGACCCTAATAAAAGATTAACTCTTGACCGGCATGACGAGATAAAAATAACTTGTATCAGCCGGATTTTTTAATAACGCCGGCCGCACTTCTCCATTCACGCCAAAAAATAATTCTTCGGTTTCAAAATTCTTCAAACCCTCCAAAAGGTAGCGCCAATTAAACGAAGATTCAAAATCTTGGCCTTTAATTTTCGCGGGAATTAAATACTGGTTTTCTCCAAAATACTGATTTGCGGAATAAATTTCGAGCGCCTTCTTTCCTTCTTTGGTTTTAATTTTAATATCATTCACCTTACCAGTGAAATTACTTACTAATTTTATCGAGTGAGTGAAAGATTCTCTGTTTAAAATACATTCTGTTTCAAATTCTTTGGGTATCACCGGCTCATATTCCGGATACGTGCCATCAATAAGGCGAGAAACGATTTCTAAGTCGTTATTTTTAATTAATACTTGATTTGGGTCGATATAAAAAAACACATCACCATCTTTAATAGATCGAACTATTTCTTGAGCTGTTTTTAAAGGAATAATCATCTTGAACCCTCTTGGAAAATTACTCTGAAAATCCTTTTCTTGAATGGTTTTTTCCACTAATCGAAAACTGTCGGTGCCAACAAGTTTAAAATGGGTTAATTGAAAATCAAATAATACTCCGCTTATTTCCGGTCGAATTTCCGAAATCTGAATCGCGGGTAATACTTTTAAAAACGCATTCTTGATAATTTCCATTGAAATACTGATAAAATGCTTATTATTTTCTACTTTGGGTATAATCGGAAACTCCTCCTCACTTACCCCTTGAATCTTCGCCTCATAATTATCCGTTTTAAAATGTAATACGTTATTTTTTACTTCCAGCGTTACCCGTTCACTGTCGCAATTATTCACAATTCCGTACAACACAGAAAAAGGCACCGTGATCCCACCTTCTTCAATAATTTTTCCAGAAATTAATTGGGTAATCGCTAATTCTAAATTAGTCGCGGTTAATTGAATTTTATTATTAAAGGTTTTTAAAAAAATGTTTTTTAGAATTGGTAAATTAGTGTTTTCCCCAGTGGCGTGGCCAACAATAGCTAATCCCTCTTTTAAATTATTATTTAATAATATTATTTTCATAGTAGTAGTAATAGAGATTTACGAAAGTGTGGAAAACCCTGGAAACGCGAGTGTTGGTGAGGAAAAATCATTCACACTCGCATTAGAATAACCTACGGATAAGGTTTGGATAAAAGTGGAATAAATATCCAACTCATTTTTTCCTTTAGTGTATATCCAGTGTTTGTTCATAGTTATATTCACAAATTATTAAGACTTATCCACCATATCTCGAATCGCGATAATTTTCTGATTTAAATTCTGATCCCTAGACATATCCCTAGCAATTTTACTATAAGAATAAATTGCAGTGGTGTGGTCTCGTTTACCTAATTTTTCCCCAATAGAAGGATAGGACATATTTAAAATATCCCGTAGTAAATACATAGAGATTTGCCGTGGCTCCACCATACTCTTTTTTCGAGAGCGGCCAATCAAATCACTTAAAGGGGTGCCGAAGTAATCCGCCACCGCTTTAATCACTTGATTAGGATTAATGTTCTTTGTTGGTTGTTGAGTGGTTTCATTAATAAATTCCTCCGCTAATTTAAGGGAAACTGGCTGATTTTTTGTGTGTTGATAGAATAAAATTCGATTCAAAACCCCATCTAATTCCCGGAAATTCCTTTGCACCTTAGTGGCGATTAAATTCACAATCTCTTCGGGAAGGGTGGTATTTTTCTCTTGGAGTTTGGTCCGGAGTACTGCCATTCTTAATTCAAAATCCGGGAAATTCAATTCACATACCATCCCCCCTTCAAATCGGGAGCGTAAACGTTCGTGAAGGGTAGGAAGAAAACGCGGTGAGCGATCCGAAGAAATGATAATTTGTTTATTGTTTTCGTATAAAGCGTTAAAGGTATGGAAAAACTCCTCTTCAGTTCGTTCTTTACCGCCAATAAATTGAATATCATCAATAATCAGCACATCAATAAACCGATAGCGTTCTTTAATGTCTTCCATGCGCTTATTCCGCATTGCGGAGACCACCTCGTTAATGAATTTCTCTGTGGAAAGATATTTAACTTTAATTTTATTGTTATATACTTTTTTAATCTCATTTCCCATTCCTTGGATTAAATGAGTTTTTCCCAAACCCACTCCACCATAAATAAATAAAGGATTATATTTTTTACCAATTTCTTTTACCACACCACTTGCCGCGGCAAAAGCCATCTCATTCGAAGAACCAACAATAAAAGAATTCAAAGAATAACGAGGGTTAAGATTAGTTTCCGGATCTATCTTTAAATCCACCAACGGCAAGGGATCGGTAAATTCTTTTTCCATCGGCGGGGTAAATTGTTTTGATTTTTTGAATTTAAGCCCAGACTCATTTTTACTTTCCACCGAATATTCTATTTTTTTCGTAGTTTCGTCTAAATTTCGAAGCGCGGCCAAAATAATCTTATGATATTTGTTCTCTACCCATTCTTTCGCAAAGTTGTTTGGGAGACTCACAAAAGCCACCCCTTCTTGTTTTTCCACAAGTCGGCTACTTTTAAGCCATGTTGCAAAATTAGGACGAGAAATTTGTAATTCGATTTCTCCTAATGCTGCTTCCCAGATTTGATCCAACTCTCCCATGAAGTAAAAAGATTAAATAACTACGATCTTTAAGGTATAGGGTTAATTGTAGGTGCTCTATTACCAACCGTCAAAACAAGACAATATCAATAATATGTGGATGACCTGTGGAAAACTTAAATCACTAAAATCCCTTGAGTAGTATGAGGAAAAAGAAGGCAGAGCGCAAACTCCTATGTGATTTTCCACAGATTATGCACATTTCCTCATAAGAAGAGATAGTATTGTCTCTCGAGAATAATTCTGGTAAGCTAAACAGACACTCATTTTATATGTCGAGAACATATCAGCCTAAAAAAAGAAAGCGAGCCCGTACTCATGGGTTCCTAAAGCGTAGCCGGAGCGCCGGTGGAAGAAAGGTGTTAGCCCGACGAAGGCAAAAAGGCCGGCGTCGGTTGGCAGTCTAACCCCCTTTTCCTAAAGGTGGTACACTGACGTATGCTCGCAAAAAAGTATCGATTACCTATTCAGTTAATGCGAACCCGCAAAGCTGATAGGACAATCCCTACCGATATTTTTTTATTAAAAATTTTCTCCCAAACCCTTCTGTACAGCCGTTGTGGAATAATAGTGAGTAAGGGTGTGGCGGCGCGTGCGGTGGATCGAAACGCGTTGCGGCGATTATGCTTCCAAAGTATTGGAAATTTTGTGAAGCGTTCTTCTAGTAAAGATCTCTTATTTATTCTTTCGCCGCGGATTCGAAGTTTCTCCCCCGCAATGATTCAGGAAAAAATCCGAGCCACTTTAGCGAGAATAGCTTAAATCAAATCACATGAGTACCCTTTTTCATAACTTTATTTATCAACCACTCTACGAAACCCTCCTTTTTTTGTATTCCACGGTGGCTTTCCAAGATTTAGGAATAGCAATTATTTTACTGACGATTTTAGTCCGGATAGTACTCTTCCCTCTTTTTTATAAAAGCTCAAAGAATCAAATGATTCTTCAGAAATTACAGCCGGCGCTTCAGAAAATCCAGCAGGATCATAAGCACGATAAAGAAAAGCAGGCGCAGGCAATGATGGAATTATACAAAACCCATCAAGTAAATCCCTTTTCCAGTTTTTTAATGTTATTTATTCAATTGCCGATTTTAATTGCCCTTTATCAGGTATTTTTAGGCAGTTTACCGAATATTCATTCCTCGTTTTTAGGCTTGATTAATCTTCAAGATCGGAATATTATAATTGTTGGTTTGGCCGCAATTACTCAGTATTTTCAAGGTTCTTTAGCGCTTCCTAAACCAACACCTGGACAGGCATTATCCACCGCGGAGAAAGTAGGGCGGCAAATGGTATTTCTTGGTCCAGCGCTTACGGTATTGATTTTAAGCAGTTTACCGGCGGCAGTGGGATTGTATTGGATTACCACATCTGTTTTTTCCATCTTCCAGCAAATCTATATTAATAAAACCGTAAAAGTGAATCTATGACCGATTTTAAAGACACAATTCAAAAATTATTTGATGTTGCCGATTTGCGGGATTTTTCCGTGGATGTGGATATAGAAAATCGCCGCGTCTCAATCCACGATGATCTCCTAGAATCAAAAGACGCATTGCCTAAATTAATCAGCGAGATGGAATTAATCATCAATTTAATTGCGCGGCGTTGCAACGCAAGTATGTTTATTGTGGATATTAATAATTATCGCCGTGAACGGGAACGACTGATTACAGAACTCGCTAAGGCGGCGGCGCGGAAAGCGTTGTTACAAAAAGGTGAACTCGCTTTACCCGCGATGAACGCCTATGAGCGCCGATTGGTGCATATAGAGCTCGCTTCGCGTCCGGATCTAAAAACCGAAAGCGCAGGCGAAGGCAAAGATCGTCACGTGATTATCAAGCCCATCTAAAAACTCCGCTTACAAGCGGAGTTTTTAATTTAGAGAGGCAGACTATAGAGTTTACTATCGTAGCGGTTGATAAAGAATAATTCTTTGCCGTCTTTGATTGAGAGTTGCATCGCGTCGATTGGAGTTGAATTATTTTCTAATAAAGTAGTTATACCCCCACTCGTAAGATCGAAGCGGTAGATATTATCTTGGAAATACACCGCCTTCTTATAATAATCATCCGGTAAACGAGTACCATCAGGAATGTTTTGTGGTACGGCGCAGAAGATTTGTTTCTGAGCAATGACGCATTTTTCCGGCAGGGTAACGAAGGAGAGGTTGGTGAGGGTGTCAAAATTTTCGTCTATAAGACTTAATATCGGCTTTTGTTTTAATGAAGTAAGTTTTAATCCAACACCATTTTCTTTAGACCATATAAACGATAACCCACTTTCCTCACGAATAATTGGTTTTAATGCTTTAGTTTTAAGATTGAGTGACCATATAGAGGAGGGAAAGTCGATCGACGGAGTGTTAATAGTAATTAATAATTCTAATTCTTTAATCCAATCCAGCGCCACATCTCTTTGATTAAACCCAACCACGTCTTGAGTCTTACGCGTTGCGAGATCTAAAATTTTAATCATTCCACCGCTATTTTTACTTTCTAAATAGATAATTTTCTTTGAATCTAAAGACCACGCCGCAGCCAAAGTATTTTGGGGTAATGGTTCCCAGGTATTTTCTCCAATAAGAAAAATACTAAAAATCGGATGTTGGGGATAATTAAAGCGAGCAATTATTTTATTTCCATCCGGCGCGCTATAAAGCCGATTCAAGGCGCTAATAATTTGAGTACTCACTACTTCCTGAGCGCCAGGGGTTTGTTTCTGTATTTGCCCAGACTGATTGATGGTGTACATCATACTGTCGGAACTCATCCAGTAATCAAAAATTGGACTCGAGGTAATATTATTTACGCGTTGCGATTGTTGAGTGGGGGTAGGATTTGATTGGTTTTGAGTTGTGGGTATTAAGTTATTTGTTGAACTTTTACCTTGATTATATACAAATATAACCCCAAAAATAATTAAGCTAATCATTAAAACACTTGCCGTTATAATGAGATTTTTTTTCATAAGTAATTATTGTTGATATAAGATGAAGCGGCTGGCCCAAGTTCTGGGACTGGAATTTTCTCTAAAGGTTTTGGACCTTCATATTTATTAGGATTGTCTAGTGGACCTGTGGGCAGTTTGCAGGTATTACCATCGGAAGCATACCCCGAAGGACACGTGCAAGTACCATTAGCATCTTTTACAAACCCCGGCTTACATTTAAGGCATATAGATCCACCTATTGCTTGAGACATGTTTTTAATATCCGATTTAAGACCAAGATTAGTATTAATTGCCAACGCGCAACCATCAATCACTTTCGCTGTTTCTGTTTGGTTTTCACCGATTGGAAGTTTATTATTTGAATCCGGAATATATGTTGGTTGTTCTGGTTGGGACAACTTTCCAAAATCTACAATGGTTCGATCGGGATTTTTTAAAGAAACCAAAGCTGGATTAATAGTGCGGAGAATAAGATAAGCGCCAAAAAGAAGTAGAATCCCCCACATCGCATTAGTAATTATGCTTCTTGCATCTGCTTGGGCGGTCGTATTACCAGCGGAAACAGTGTATTTAATTCCCGCATATACAATCATTGCGAATGCCAATAAACCAACAACCATCAGACTATATTGATAGATATTCGCAATATAACCAGCGAGCGTATTTTGGTCTGGGCAGGTATCTTGCCCACAAGGAAGCGGGTAATTAACTTTGTACTTATACTGAAATTCGCCAGCATTATAAGTCTTTTTTTCGTATTCAATTGAAATTGGGTCAATAATACAGCCAATATACTTTGAGTCTTTTCGGAGCCGGTTTTTCTCAACACATTGATTTTCTAAAATATTTTGAACGCAATATAAAGGAGGGTTACCTTCAATCATCGTCATTACCACCCCTTTATCTTCATAGTAAGGATTACTTCCTACTGGACATTGAATATTAGTTACTTCACCAAGTTTTACTGATTGTGCTGATGGTAGGCACCAAATTATTTTTCCTGCGCCCGGTGGTAATGCTACTGGCGTTGGATTAAAACCAGCTTTGGGACATTCCCCAGTCCTTGTTCCAGCTGAATCAACCCTTTCTCGTGCTGATTCAGATGTATTTGGTACGCACCAATATAGTCCGTCCCCGAAGAAACCGGTTTTATCACCGCGGCTTTCACAAGTTCCGCTGGTTGAAGAAAATTTAATTGAGTAAGGATAACCTGCTTGCGCGAGCACGGACGAGGACTGAATAAAAATACCGGCAAGGACCCATAAAAAGATTGAGATAGTAAAAATTTTTCGTGGGAGTAATTGTATTTTTAATTTCATATAATTTATTGAGGCAAAATATTTAATACCCGAGAGCCAAATTCCAAGGAATTGAGTTGATTAAAGATAGAAAGCGAGAGAGAAAGGGGTTTATTTTTCGCCACGGTTGGGATTTGTAATTTTAAAAAATCAGGATTGTCTTTATTGCCAGCAATAGTTTCATTATTAACTGACCACTGAAAATTTAATTTTTGAATATCTTGAACATTGAAAAAGTAAGGTAACCCCCGAAAGGTTATTGTTGGTATGTTGATGGCATTAGTTGGTGACGCAGTGTCGATGACAACCTCTGGACTTACTATTGGGATAGTAATTGATTGCCCAAGATCGTTCCCTTGATAAAGAAGAGTAACACGAAGCGCATGATCATTATTATTACCTTTGGTGGTTTGAAAACGAATGTGCTTGAGGCCTACGCCACTATTAAGAAAACGACCATCTAAAAACCACCCTACTTCTACTTTAGAAAGATCAATGAGTGTATTACCATTGAGTAAATCCACACCTACTTCCACGATAGAATCTTTAGTTGGATAAATCTTTCCAAGATAAGACGCTGGGACGAAATTTGAAGCCTTCCAGGAAATTAAAATTTCTGGAGTCGTTTGAGCAATAACCAAATACATAGAAAACAAAGTAAGGATAGGTATTAGTAATGCCATGAACCACAATGTTTTTTTAGAAAAAAAGAGGCGTGAGTGTAACATTGATTTTAATGATTAAGACGTGTCTTCTGTTGATTCTAATTTTTCTTTTTCCGCGCTTTTTTCTGTTTCTTTTTTTCCTGATACCTCTTTCTTCTCTTTTTCTTTATCCTCACTCTTTTGATCTTCTGGCTTCAGGCTAATCGGAATACTATCTTCAATAAAAGTAGCAATAACTCCAGCGGTGCGTATTGGAAAGCTATTTATAACCGGAATTAACTCTATCCCACTACCACTCAAAAGCCAGCGAATACTCACTTTCTTCATTATAAACCAGATAATGAGGATTGCCGATAGAAAAAAACCCGACACCCCCGCAAGTACTGGTAAAAATGGTCCAAAGGTAGGAATGCTAAAAATAGCAATAAACTCGAATCCATCTTGAGCTAAACTCAATATAAGAATCAAAACCCTTTCTGGGAGACTTATTTTTGGCTCGTGGGTCATAAGCGTTGTTGTAAAATCTGCTCCGGTTTCGTAGTGACAATTTTATCTTCCAGATAGGAGCCAACAACTTGAATCGCCACATGATTTAAGCCAGCGAAAAAGAGTCCTTCTCCTACATTCGCCTCCAATAAAAGACTTTTCTCACCTTCAGTGAGATTGAAGGACTTAGCGAGAAGATCAATCATTGCCGGTGATTGTTTTAAGAGTAATTGAAGTGAAGAATTAGTGATAATCGGCCGGCCATAGGGTGATTTCAAGAAATCTTCGACGTCTTGGGTAATAGTAGTAACACCTAGATAATATTTTCGGCAGCGTTTCACTAATCCAAATAAAAACGAAGCACCGTCTTCGTATTTCATCAATACCCATGCTTCATCTACAATGAGGACGCGTTTCTTCAAATTCGCGCGGATTAAGCTCCAAATGAAATTCAAAACAATATACATCGCAATCGGTCGCAATTCCTCTTCCAAATCCCGAATCGAAAATACAATCAGTCGATTTTTGATATCGATATTTGTTGGCTGATTTGTGAAGCCGGCATAACTACCTTGTGTGTATTTATATAATCGTTGCGCTAACCCCCTACCCCCTTCCATATTCTCCAGAATTTTTTGCAGATCTTCCAAAATCGGCACCGTGGCATTGGAAAAATCTTTTCCCGCGACAATATCGTGAGACGCATAGGTTTCAGAAATAGCGCGATCTAAAATCGCATCTTCTTCCGGAGTTAATTTTCCCATCATTATTTTTAATAAGCCCGCTAAATTCACGATATGAGATTTCAACACATCGCTCGGATCTTCGCCGGTGGGGATGATCGGCAATTCAAAAGGATTGATGTGATGATCGGAGGCGAGAGAGATTCGGAAATAACTACCACCGACCGCCGTCGTCATATTTTGGTATTCATTTTCCGGATCAATAATTAACACGTCTACGCCCATCATTAAAAGACGCAAAGCTTCTAATTTTGTTGCATACGATTTGCCGCTTCCGGACTTAGCGAAAATCACCAAGTTGGCATTTTCGAGTGAGAAGCGATCAAAGATCACTAATGTATTATTATGGCGGTTGACACCATACATAATACCTTCGTCCGAGGTAAGATTGGCCGAAGTAAACGGAAAAATTGAGGAAATTGGGCTGGAATTAAGCGGTGCGTGCACCAAAAGCTTGTCTTGATTAAGTGGTAGGATGGAATTGAAGCCTTCTAATTGTTGAAATAGCGCTGGCTTCACATACACGAGCCGACTTTCCAGTAAAGAAGTAATTTTACTCTCCAATTTATTAAGTTGTTCGATAGTGTCGGCATACAAAGTGAAATACACGCCAACTTGAAAAAGTTGTTCTCGTGATTGCTGAAGCGAGTCTCGAAGAGTTTCGATGTCTTGAAACGCGGTTTCCAGAATAGGATCGCGCACGAATCCTTTTTGGCCTCGGTCAATGAGTTGAGATTCCACTTGAGCGGCTTTTCGGCGCAGTGTCCGGAGCGCCAGATTAGTTTCCATTGGGTGGATAAAAATGGAGATATCCAATAATTCCGGCATATTAATTATTCCGGAAAACCAGCCGGTCGTCAGATAACGCGGATAGGAAAAAACAAATAACGTTTTTGCGATTTTATCGCCAAGTTTCAGATAGTTGGAATTAATTTCCAAGCCGGGCGGCGCGATAATATTGGTAATGGTTTTGTCTAGTTCCATAAAGATTAGTTTTTTGCGGTTTCAATATCTTTTTTTTCGATCGCGGTTGGATTATAGAGGTTATAAAATAATTCGGTCAGCTCTTCGGTATTAAGCGGCACCGCGCGCAAACCGATTTGGTTTAATCCGCTAATCACTTGATCCACTCGTAGGCTTAATTGTTCCAATTGCTCGCTATTGTCAGTTTTTGCGGCTGTGGGGACTGGCGATTTCTTCTTAAAGAAGCCGGTAATTTTTTCAACAATCGCAATTCCCGCTTGCGGCATTTGTACTGAATCGTAAGGAATGACAACAAAAAATGTTTTTGCCATAATCGCGTTTTGACTGACAAAAGCTTTGATAAACTCGCGGTACTCGACAATTTGATTTTTTAGCAATTCATTCGGTTCTTCAGCCTCGCGCCGTTCGAGTTTAGATAAATAACTCTCAATATTTAATTTTCGGGAATGAATGAAGATTTGAAGTGAGAAGTTTAAGGAATTAAGAACATTCTGGAATGCATAAGTAATCATCCCCTGCTCTTCTTCAGACTTAAGATCGAAATTCAATCCCGAAACTAAAAGAATTTTTCGTAACCCCCCAGTCTTCAATTTTACGATATCATTTTCCACCGATTCAACATCCACGAATTGCTGAGTAGGAAATGCTTCTTGTGTATTGGCCATAGGTTCATTATAGAACTAAAAATTCAAAGCGAAAAGCGAAAAAATTTTGAACACTGAAGTCACTTTTCGTTTTTCGCTCATCTATAGTCTATTCGGCGAGCGACATCCCGTTCGCCGGTAATGCGCCGGAGCATTTCAAAGCGTTCTTTACTGCTCCGGTTGCGGTCTAAAATGGACGGTTGAATCACTTTTTCCCGTTTTGGGATAGGGGCTTTAGAGGTAATCAGTTGCTGCCAAAGGTTTTCCAGAAACGGTTTTTGCGGTCTTGGTAAAGAAACTGAAGGAGTTTTTTGATCGGTTTGGCTTTTCCAGAGATAAAATCTAGGGTGCCAATAATAATAGAGTGCTGCCATAGCGATTTCCGGCAAGGGTCGGCCATTTACTTTAATAAACGCAAAGCCAAGGGTAATAGAAATGATAATTAAGGCAACGATAAACCAGAGCCAGGTACTCAATACGAAAAAAAGTCCAAAACAAATTCCCGCGGCAATAGTGAGTTCAAGAAACTGCTTAAGGGTGAGCGGCCCAACGATTTTATCTTCAGTTTCAATAAATTGTGGAACTTGAAATTGCATATTTATAATTTTTTTCTAAGGTCAATCGTATTCCCATCTGCTTTGAAGTTTGTCAAAGAGGGATTAAGAATTACTTTTTTTGTTTCTATTTGAGGAGCGGCTGGGCTTTGGGAAATGACTGGCGAAATCGGTTTAGAAGCAACTTTTTCTTTTTCTAATGGCGTGAGGAAATTACTGTAATGAACGGTTTTAAGAGTTTCCGAAATACTTGGTTTCGGTTGAGGAGTAATCGGCGTTGGTCTTGGGTAAGGCGTTTCTAAACGTACGGAGATTGGTTTTGGAGCGGCAGGCTTTTCTGGGGTTGGTGAGTTTTGAATTTTGAGATTCAAAGCTGGTTTCTCTTTAGTGAATTGAGGTTGAATGGATTTTAAAGAAGTTTCTTGGTGTAAGATGAATGGCGTTTCATTGCCTTCGCCATCTTTAATTTCAAATTTCTTGAGATCTATTTTTAAACCACCATCTATTTTTGGTTGAGCGGCAGTTTGCGCTAACGGCGATTCGGGAACGGAAGATTTTGGAGACGAAGTTGATTCTGTAATGGGTTTCGGACGTAGCCAAGAAGTGGTGTCTGGGCCCTTGGGTAATTCTACCGGTTTGATCGTGACTGATTCCTCCACGAAGGTTGGCATCGGTGTTCCGCCCATTGGTATAGAAGGAATAGATTTTTTTGCCGTTGCTTGGCCAAAGTACATTAGTTTAATATCTACACCAACACTATTACGGAGTTCTATTTCTATAGGACTTAAAACCTTGTCTTCTAATTCTTTAGTAAGAGTTTGAGCGGCTTGAAAACTGATATCTAATTCGTGGCTTAATTCGTTGATAAAATCTCGTGGGTCTAAATCTTGTACAGTTAAACGCAGTATTAATCGTGGTACAACTGATCGTTTCTCATTTTTAAATCCAAGTTTAGTATTAATTTCCGCAATTAAAAGAGTGATAGCCTCAGAAGCCAGCCATTCTTGGATATGATCCGGGAGTGAGTGAAAAGCGGCATTAAGTGAATTTTTTATTTTAGTTTCCATACATTATGCTTTTCTTTCTTTGTAATCCGACAGCCGTTCAGATTCTTTAGATTCAAGATTAGTATCTATTGTTTTGTTGACTAATTTTTTTACTTTTGATAGCCATGCAGGATTCTCAAACCACATTTCAAGATTTTTCATACCACGCTTATAATCCTCCTCAAGTTTCTGTTGACCCACTGACAAAGAGCGCCATTCATCAGCGTTCTTCCCCTGATACTCTTTAAGAATCTTTTCAAGAGCTTCTATTTGATCCTCGGTTCCAGTTTTTGCTAATTCACTAAATGAACCATTGGAAAGATAAAAGGCAACTTCTGGATTTGCAAAAGCGTACGGGAGCAATTCTGATACATCTTTCGGCTTCATCTTCTCCATATTTTTCTTTACCTTCTCTTTCCAAATGGTTGGATTTGACTCGCCAATCCTTGCCATCATTGGGTTTTTGCTTAGAATTTTTGATTCTGTACCCATCTTACGTGAAGCCAGTACTCCTTTCTCAAGTGGCGTGTCCCCCATTCTTTCTTCAGGTTTTTCTGGTAATTCTTTTTCTAGATCTTTCAGGATGCCTTTATTCGCAGCAACATTACCATAGGCGGCGGCGTAAGTTGGATTGGACATATTGTACGAATTTTTCCCCGCGTTAAGAAATGCTTGCTTGTCATTGGCCAGTTTTTCCAGTTCTTTTTCATACGTTTCCACTTGTTCTTTCCCGCTGACCGTAGCCCATTTATTAATTGCCCTCGCGGCGCCGCCAAGAAGAGGCGTGCCAGCAAAACGAGCAGAGGTTCGTTGAATGAAGCTACCACCACCCTTGCCCTCTTCATCGGGTTTTTTATAACCAAGAGTTTTTACTCGTTCGGAAACCCGGCGACGCATTCCTTTACCGACAGTCTGATCAATCATAAAATCTTTCGCGCTGCTCGCAAGCTTGAAAGCTCCATCTGTCGCGGCCAAACCAGTGAAATGAGCAGCCATCATCCCTCCAATAAGAAGACCAATCACCAAAATCATTTTTGTAATATTATTACCCTGGAAGTTAAAGAAAGCCGGAACTGCGTCGCTCATTGCGTTGAATTGCACAAGAGGATTATTGGTTTCCGCGCCAAGGCGAACCGCCAGCATAATAAAGAACGTCGCCGCCGGAGCAAAGAAAATCCATTGTAAAAAAGTTCCCCACCATTTCTTCCAATGAGAGGATAGTTCGGGAAAAATTGAAAAGAGCCAAGCAATCGGCATAAGGATCACCAAAATACTCAACACGAGATATCGAATTAAAAACATCGCCGCTAAAAATAACAGAGTGATTGCGGTAATACTCGTAAATAATACAACAAAGATTAGGCCAGTAATAAGTTCTAATACTGTTCCAGAAATGCCGCCTAAGATTCCCACGCCACCTTTCATAACTTCGACAAAAGAATTAGGTTGCGGGATTTGAAGAAGTTGTTGCGGTGAAAGCGCAGCGGTAATAGCGTCTGCAATTCTCCCCGGATCTTTAGCGTAGCTTATAAAATACGTGGAAAGTAAACCGCTAAAATCAAGAAAAATACCAGCGATGACTTTACTAAAATTAACCAATAGCGCGGCGATAATTAGTTTAGAGAGTAGTTGGCGAGTTCCATAAGCTTTCTGATCTAAAATGGTCGCAAAAGCAATATAAATAATTGCTAAGACGAATCCCAAATTCGCAACATCGCGAGTAATAATCCACCCCGCATCCACTGCGGGATTATTCACGACGATTTGGTTATTGAGATTCATTGCCCAATTCATGAGTTGACCAGCAAACCAAACTAATTTCCCAAAGAAATAGGCAACTGAATACAATAATCCACCTTGATTCAGACTTTGTTCATTAAGCCCAGAGGAGTTTGTGGGTTCAGAGGTGGGTGGTGTAGCAAAAACCAAATGATAACCACCAATCATTACTAAGAACGTAAGGATACCCGCAACGAGAAAGATTTTTTTTATCATTGAAGATTTCATAATACCGGGGTTTTCGTTGGATTAAGACAAGTTTGCAATTGATTTTTCGCTTGATCAGCATTTTTTTGAATGATTTGCTGTTCGGTTTCCGCTGAAGTCAGAAGATTATTGGCAGTTTGAATGTCCCCAGTATCATTGATATTTTTGCTCAAGAGGGACCAATCCCGCGTCGTGATGGTATTCAGACTATCACCATCTGATTGTAATGAATCAAGAATATCCTGTTGTTCGGTTAATTTGTCTTCCAGGAAAGTAAGCGCATCTTGTTCGTTCGTAAGTTGCTGGGAAATTTGCAGTTGTTGATCGGTGCCAGCTGGACTCTTTTGGCACGTGGCTAATTTTTGCAAATCATCAACTAGTGAAGTTTGGATCTGAATAGATTTCTGTATCACGATACCGGCAAATCGCCGGATTTGAATCGTGTTGTCCATTTGATTTCGCACCAGAGTTCGATCTTGGTTAAAGCTATCCGTAGCCGCCTTTTCATTATCCAAACACGCTCGTCGCAGATCACCATTCAATCTCAAGCAAGGATTTTTAGCAGTAACATCAGTATCAGCGGAAGGTTTTTTACTGCGCTCTTGTAACCACTTGATTCCTTTTTTAGTGAGTTGGTTCAGATACGCGTCGGCAATCGCGGTAATATATTGCTCAATATCTTGAGCGTTGATAATGGTGTTTGCGGGGATGTGGAGTACGCTCGTGGCGGCATCAGCGACTAAACCGCCTGGGGTGGTGATATCGCCATCACTATTTTTAAAGGATAGAAATCCTCTTCCGGCGATACCCTCGTTTTGCGCTGCTTGTTCACTTCTCTTAGTTTGTTCCACTGCTCTATCCCAGGAAATTAATGTAGAACCATAAAAATTATTTTGCGGTTGCCAAAGTTCATTGTAGGCAATCCAGCGGCCGTGAGTGAAATCGTCCACAAACCCCAGGACATTTTGAGTAATATCATTTAACGTACACGTAATCTGTTGGCTAAACTTTTGTGGTGGCGAGAAAAGAATTTGCAATTGGAGATTAAATGGCGCGCAAAGGCGACCCGCCCCAAGTTCTTGAGCAAGTTCACCAACTGCTTCTTGTCCGGCTCGTCGCAAAAATGCATCCCAATCCCCGATAATTGAGCCCTCGCCATCTCTTTGAATCCACGCTACTGTCGCATCCACTAGTCGGTCTAAAATGAGTTTTTTAAGCACAATGCGGGCCATCCGCCATGCTAAATCTTTAATTTTGCTTGTGAGATCAGAACCTTGTTTTTTAGTTTCCTTTACAGCTAAAAGACTAATCATTTGACCCAGAGTACTAATTTGTCCACAAATACCAGCTGGACCAGGAATAGAAACAATACCTCCCGGAGAAGATCCTTCCGTGTAAGGAATACATACGGTTGCGAAAGCAGTCATTTCAGTAGCTACAAGACTTGCTAGTGCTACATCAGTAGCTCCAGACGATATAACATTGGCACTGGAAGTAATGATTCCCCCATCCGGACCACCGGTAGTGCCGGCTGTTTCCGCGGCGGTAACTGGAATAATCTGGGCAAATAATGCCGCGCCGATAAAAATTAAAGTGATTTTTTGTAAAATTTTCATTGCCGACTAACCTTGGGTTATTTTTTGTAATTCTATACGCATCCGATTATTAAAATCTGTATCTAAATCCGATAAACTTTCCGCCGCGGCTAAAGCGATTAGCGGGTCAGTTTCAAATCGTTTTACTGTATTCAGAAGCGCGAGTTGGGCGCCTAGGTATTGCAATTCGGTTTTGTGGACATTCACCAACCGCTTGGGAACGGGGAGAACAAAAAGTTGATTGATAGCGCTTTGAAAATGAGTAATGGCGATATCCAGATTTTCTGGAGAAAAATCTTCATTATCTTGCAATGGCGGAATTTTGGAAGATTGGATGATCCGATCAAATTTTGCGCTGTAGTTCAAAATTGCTACGCGATCATTATTAGAGATAATGGTAATTTGGCTATCGGAAATTTTAGGGATAAGGCGTTGTAGGTCTAATTTGCCTTTTGCTTCATTAAGTAAATCATCAGCTAATTGCTGTGGATCTGGCGTGTGAACCCATTGAGTGCCATTTTGAGAAAATGGCCCTTGAGGATTTTTTGCAACAATATTTTTACTTAAACTTTGAACAAGATCGTTGGTGAGATTTAACCTATCTGTTTCTGGAACTTGTTGCGGAGACAAATCCTCAACCCGAGGGAAAGAAGTGACCAGATTATTGCCTTCGCTTTGAGTTATGGGGGCAGTTAATGGAGTTTGTGAGGTTAAAAAATACACCCCACTCATCCCGAGGATTAAAAACACAGCTAAAAGTAATGTGTTGCGGGACATTTACTTTATTATATATCTTTTGTGAGGGAAGGAATACCCCTTATGAGGTGAATAAGTGAACGAGAGATTGAATCTGTTCCAGGCTAAGATTATGCGGTCGATCTTGAGGCGGGATTCCCAGTGCCCCTAGGTGTTTTTCGATGTCTATTTTCGGCAAATCCAGGCCAAATTGCAGATTATTCAAGATAGTTTTCCGTGGCTGCTTGAAAAGTACGTGCAAAAAGGCAAAATAGCGATCCAAATTCGGTGTAGTTGGTTTGGGAAGAAGTTGAATGACCGCCGATTCCACTGCTGGCGGCGGCGTAAAGTCTTTCGGCGACAAGGTAAAAATAATTTTTGGTTCGGCCCAGATTTGCACAGCGGCGGCTAAAAGATTCATCTGCGGCGGTTGGGCGCAGAGGCGTTCCGCCACTTCTTTCTGAATCATTAAGATGGTCCGCTGGGGTTTAGTGGAGAGTTCACTTAAAGTCCGAAGCAGTTTGCCGGTAATGTAATAGGGAATGTTGCCTATCAGTTTATAGTTCGTGGCGTATGGCGGCTGGGTTTTATTGAATTGAGAAAAATAATCAATTGCGTCCTCGATAACAATTTTAAAATTTTCGTTATGAGTTGTCTGCCATAAGCTATTGGCTAATTTGGAATCTTTTTCAATCGCGATCAGTTGGCATTGTTGTTGTATGCATTGTTGCAGTAATGGTTTGGTAAGCGCTCCCCTGCCCGGGCCGATTTCAATAATCGTTTCATTCTTTTGAATATCTAAAGCGCCGACGATTTTTTTAATCGCGCTAGAATTAATTAAGAAGTGTTGGGCAAGATGTATCATAATATTAAGCGTAAAATGTAAAGCGAAAAACGTAAAATAAAAGACCAAAACTAAAAACCGTTTTAACTTTAATATTATTGTTTTTCATTTTTCGTTTTGAGTTTTGCATTTAATCTAAATAGATTGCTTCATCGTCCCAGTCTTTGGATTCGGATCCATAACTACTCACCTTAGTAAATTCAATCAATTCCGGCGGCAGTTCACCTAAAAATCGCGAAGGTAAATCAAAAAAACTAAGATATAAATTTTCTTTTGCTCGGGTCATTGCCACATACATCAGCCGGCGTTCTTCTTCCACGTCTTCATTTTTCAGCAAGGATCGCTCGTGCGGAATCAAATGCTCATTCACTCCGACTAAAAATACTTGATTGAATTCCAAACCCTTCGCCATATGAATCGTCATTAATTTCACTGCTTCTTTTTGCAGTTTGGGCCGTCCGTCCGAGCTGGAAAGGAGCGCAATGCGTTCTAAAAAATCTTGGCTATCTTTAAATGTTCCCGCAAAATGAATTAATTCTTGAATGTTTTCCAAACGCTCGGGCATATTTTTATAATGCCGTTCCAGATAAGCAACGTAATTGGTTTCTTCAATAAAAAATTGGATTAATTCCGGTAAAGTGAGATTACCCGCGAGTCGCGGCAAGGCGGTTAAGATATTTTGAGTCACTGCTTTCGTAAAGGTTTTTCCAATTCGTTCGCTACTTAAAAGATCCTGCGGGTTAAACGCGTAACGCAATCCGGCAACGATGTCTTTGATTTCTTTGCGAGCGTAGAATTTTAATCCCCCGAAGATTTCGTACGGGATTCGATCTTGAATGAGCGCTTGTTCGAGCGCGCGGGATTGGGCATTGGTTCGATATAAAATAGTAATCCCCCCCAATTTTTTTCCTTGGCGAAGTAAGGTCCGAATTTTTTCCGTAACTCCCCACGCTTCGGCTTCATCGTTGGTATACGCGCTTACTGCCAGCGGCGCGCCTTCGGTATTTTTTGTCCAAAGATCTTTGGGTTTTTGCAGAGTGTTATGGGCGATAAGCGCCGAAGCGGCGCGGATAATGGTTTGGGTGGAGCGGTAATTTTCTTCCAGTAAAATCACATTGGCTTTTGGCCAGTCTTTTTCGAAATTGAGGAAATTGCGGAAATCCGATCCGCGGAAGGAATAAATGCTTTGCGCGTCATCGCCGATGACAAAAAGATTTTGATGGGCGTGGGCGAGTAGTTTCACGACCCGATACTGGCTGGTGTTCACGTCTTGAAATTCATCCACGAGAATGTGTTGCCATTGTTGCTGATACATAGCGAGCCGATCTGGAAATTGTTCCAATACCCAGACTACCTTAGTAATCAAATCATCAAAATCAAACGCATTGTTGTCGCGTAAAAATTGTTCGTACCCTTCAAAAATTGAAACAAAATTCTGATCCATTTTGGTAGTTGTCGGCAAATTTCGCGCCGTTCGTAATTCGTTTTTACAGTGAGAAATTCGGCCGAGTATTTTCACTGGGTTATAAGTATCTTTGGGAAGATTAAGCGCGGTCAAGACTTTTTTGAGTGCGCTTAACGCGTCGTCTTCATCAAAAATAGTAAAACGGGCAGTGCGGTGCACGCGCGATGCTTCGGCTTTGAGAATTTTTGCTCCCAAAGAATGAAATGTGCCGATGAACAACGCATCGAGTTTGGGGAGAGTGGTATCTTGTTCCGTATCCAAAAAGAATTGCACTCGATTGCGCATTTCCTGTGCGGCTTTATTGGTAAAAGTAATGGCAATAATCTGTTCCGGCCGGATACCCGATCGGAGTAAGTGGAATAATCGGCTTGTCAGCGTCAGGGTCTTGCCGGATCCGGCTCCAGCGGCAATTAAAAGCGGGCCGTTCAGATGTTCTGCGGCTTTTTGCTGTGCGGGTGATAAGTTGTGCCAAGGGCGATTTGTCATTATAATAGGGGTATTCTAAAGCACACAACCAGAAAAATTATATATTGGTTAAGAGAAGAAATAACAACCGTCACTACGGTTGTTTTCATTCTGGCCGCGTCTGTCCTTAATGTACTCTTTTTATCCTATCTGAAGCAATCCGGCAATCAGGATCTCCTGCCAATTCCTCGGATTATCGACGAAGTTTTGGCGGAAACCGGTGTAGTGGACAGTTCTTTTGTGGGAGAATCAGATGCGGCGAATTCTGGGCAAGACACTATCAACTTTATTATTGTTGATAAAACTGCGGTGGTGAACGTGAGTAATCCGTTGAGTAATATTATTCCTTCTCGGGACGGTATGCTGACGTATAAAATCCAGAGCGGCGATAATATTGCCAAAATTGCCGCCAACTTCGGCATTTCCGCAAATACGATTTTTTGGGCTAATCCCCAAGTCCAGCAAGCAAGACTCACACCAGGTCAGGAAATTATCATTTTACCAGTGAGCGGTATTGTGCATCACGTGCGGTCCGGAGAAACTCTGGAATCCATCGCCGCAGATTACGGAGTGGAAACAGGAAAAATCATTCAGTTTAATCATCGAATCCTAAGCCAATTAGATCCGGGTAGTACAATTATTATTCCGGGTGGCCGGCCGTTAGAAGGAGTAAAATTTGAATCTGTTCGCAATCTGCCAAATCTGCCGGGTTATTTTACGATACCGACCACTGGCTGGAATTGGGGACGTCTGCATAATTATAACGCGGTGGATATTGCTAATGTGTGTGGCACGCCGATTTATGCGGCGGCCGAAGGTTTGGTTACGGAAGAATCTTTGGATGATTGGAATAGCGGCTACGGTTCCTATGTCTTAATTGAGCATCCAAATGGTACTAAGACTCGCTACGCCCATAACCAAAAAAATCTCGTATCCGTGGGTAATTATGTGATGAAGGGTGATCAGATTGCGCTCATTGGTAGCACAGGAAAAACTCACGGCCCGACTGGCTGTCACTTGCATTTTGAAGTGATCGGAGCCAAGAATCCATTTGCAAAATAATTCTTTACGCTTATTGAGAGAGCCTACTTATGTGCTGTTAAGTAGGTCCTGAATTGACTTTTAATATTTCCCTGATTAAAGTTGGTATATGAAGCTTACTGAAAAAGAAATTCAAAATTTCAAAGAAGAACTAGAAAAAGAAGCCGTAGGGCTGGAACTCCAGGTTAAAAATGAATCCAAGACGCCGGATTTCGGCAGTGATACTGATGACTCTGAAGAAGAACAGGACGAAGCCGAAGAATTTGCCAATCAGCTCGGCACTAAAAATGTATTGAAAGAGCGGTTAGGTGATGTAGAGCGAGCATTGGAGAAAATTATGAAAAATGAGTATGGGCAATGTGAAAAGTGTCATCAACCGATTGAAATAATAGTGTTGAAAGCAGATTCTACTTCCCGATTGTGTAAGGCGTGCAAGGCAAAATAAGGCATGAATGTTTCTAAAGTATTTTCCGCTTCCTTAGACGGGATTGATGCGCATGTGATTGAAGTAGAGACCGACATCCACGTCGGTCTCCATAGTTTTAATATCGTCGGTTTGGCGGATAAAGCGCTTTCCGAAGCAAAAGAACGAGTAGGTTCGGCGCTCAAAAACACCGGCGTAAAACCTCCGAATAAAGAAAATCGAAAAATCGTAGTGAATCTTGCGCCAGCGGATCTCCGAAAGACCGGTTCGCATTATGATCTCGCGATTGCCATTGGTTATTTACTGGCGAGTAAACAGGTGCAAACATTTGATACTCAACAATCGCTTTTCATTGGCGAGTTAGCATTGAATGGCGCCGTACGAAGTGTGAATGGAACATTAAATATCGCTTCTATGGCGGCGGCAAAAGGTTTTCAAAATTTATTCGTGCCGCGAGAGAATGCGGCGGAAGCGGCAATCGTTAAAGGGTTACGAGTGATTCCGGTGGCGCATTTGACTGACCTGATTAATCATCTAGAGAATCGTGTGCTGATTTCGTTGCAAGGCGAAACGCAAATCGAATCTGAAATTGGCAATTATGAAATTGATATTGGCGACATTAAAGGACAAGAACAAGCCAAGCGCGCATTGTTAATCGCCGCGGCAGGCGGGCATAATTTGTTGATGCAAGGCAGTCCGGGTTCTGGGAAAACTATGCTGGCGCAAGCGCTTACCTCGATATTGCCAGCACCAACCTTGGGAGAAGTGATTGAAATCACTAAAATTTACAGCGCCGCCGGGTTACTCAAACGGCAGGCCTTCGTGAATTGGCGGCCGTTCCGATCCCCTCACCAAACTGCTTCGCCAGTCGCGATTGTCGGCGGTGGGCAAAATCCCAAACCCGGGGAAATCAGCTTAGCGCATCGCGGTATTTTATTTCTCGATGAATTGCCCGAATTTCGCCGGGATTTATTAGAAGCCCTTCGTCAGCCCTTAGAAAGCGGTAAAGCCTTTGTGACACGCGCGAAAGAACATGTCGTGTTTCCGGCCAAGTTTATGCTGGTGGCGGCGATGAATCCTTGCCCTTGCGGCTATTACAATGACGAGGAACGGGAATGTCGCTGTAGCGCCCACGAAGTGCTCCGTTATCAGAAAAAGATTTCTGGCCCATTACTCGATCGTATCGATTTACAAATTACCGTGCCGCGGGTAAAAATCGAAGCCTTACAATCTCGCCAGCGAAATTCAGAATTGGTCGCGGCAATGCGGACTCGAGTTGCACAGGCGCGAACGCTTCAGCAAGAACGTTTTAAAAAAATAAAGACTCCTATTTTAACGAATGCGGAAATGAATTCAAAACTCTGCGAATCTTTAATTACTTTAGATGCGGCGGCAGATCAATTCTTAAAACAAATGTTTGAAAAATCCCTGCTTTCCGCTCGTGGGTATTATCGGGTGCTCAAAACCGCTCGAACGATTGCCGATTTGGAAAATTCCGAAAAAGTGATTACTGATCACATTGCCGAAGCGTTTCAATATCGTTTACAAGTAACGCAAAATTAAAATTCCCTCAATTGAGGGAATTTTAATATACGAAGCAATAACCTACTTCAGATTAGATAAAACTTTTTTGATTGCGTTATAGGAAGTGCTGATAACGGCAGTGGATCCGGATTGAAACGTATTAATCGCCGCACCCTTTTGAGTGAAGGTGAGATAACGAGTTGCTTTGCCGTTAGCTTGGCCATCTTTAAAGCCGCCACTTGAAATTCCCGCGTCAGTTGCGAAAAGATTATTAAGACGACTCGAATTTTCCAAAGCAGATTTGAATTGCATAGCATCCGCGGCAGATTTGAATTTCACAATATACGTTGGCCAGGCGCCGCTTGCGTCAAAATAAAATGCGAGCGTGAAGTCGTCAGTGAGCGACGTCGCGGCGATATCCGGCAACAGTGCGGCAAAAATTTGAGAAGCAGAAATAGGTCCGAGCGCGTCTTTGAATACTACTTCCGTTAAAGCTCCGGGAGAAGCAACTTTTTTCGCTTCTTCCACAAGGGCTTTCTTGATAGAGGCTAAACTCATATCAGCAAGTAAGGTTTCTGAAGAGCCATCATTTGCGATTAAAAGAGAGAGATGCGTAAAGATTGTTCGAGTGGGGGTTTGGGAGGTGGGAGGTGCGGTGACCGGAGGAGTGATAGAAATCCCCTGTGATGGTTCGATGTCTGTAGTAATTGGCGCTGGCGCCGTGGTAAAGAATTTCGGAAATACATAAAAATAACCAAGGGCCGCGAAAGCGATCGCAATGACTACGATGCCTAAAATAATAAACAGCGTGCGACTCATATTGCGTTGTATCGGAGCAATCATTTTTGCTGACGCGCTGATTTTTGGCAGTTCTTCATTTACGGAAAATTGACCTGGCGTAACTGTTTTTTGAGCTTGAGATGGAAAAGAAGCCGGTGAAGTTTTTGGAACTGTCGGAGTTGGTGTGGAAGCCATTTCTTTTAATTCCGGAGGAGTAAATGGCTTTGGAGCTGAAGTAGCAGTACCACCAGTTTGTTTGACTGATTCAAGATCGCTTTGCATTGTTCGAAGGGTAATTTCCGGAGGTGGCGGAGGCGGTGGTTTTTGCTGGCTATTCTGATTTTGAAGATTCGGCCAGCTACCTGGTTGAGGTTGTTGAGGATTAGTATCCATATTACGTTTATTGTAGCATAACTACTCTGGATAAGTTGTGGATAACCTTTTCGTTCGGTAATATTCTTCCCCTAAATTTTCTAATCTTTACTCGGACTACCCAACGCTTTTATCGAAAGCCCAATTTTACCGTTCTCTGCTTTGATGATTTTGGCGCGGACAAAATCCCCTACTTTAATGACATCGTCAATTTTCTTGACAAAACCGTCTTTGATTTCGGAAATATGAACCATGCCGTCGCGGCCCGGAGCGAATTCCACAATCGCGCCGAATTCTAAAAGTTTTACAACACTACCCTCAACAATGTCGTTGATTTGATAATCTTTGGTAATGGATTGCACTCGTTCGAAAGCCAATTTTCCTGATTCTTGATTGGGAGCGGTAATAAATACTCGGCCATCATCTTCAATATCAATTGAAGTAACGCCAGTGGTATCAATAATTTCATTGATTATTTTTCCGCCCGGGCCAATCACTTCCCCAATCCTTTCTGGGTCAATGGAAAGCGTGAGAATACTTGGCGCGTGCGGAGAAAGTTCTTTGCGTGCTTCCGGAAGCACTTTATTCATGACTGCCAAGATTTGCAATCGCGCTTCTTTGGCTTGCGCGAGCGTTTTTTCAATCATTTCTGTGGTAATGCCAGTGATTTTTACATCAAGTTGAATCGCGTTCACGCCGCTGTCCGTGCCGGCCACTTTGAAATCCATATCGCCGTGATGATCTTCCGGACCTTGAATATCCGTAAGTACTTTAAAAAGTTGTTTGTCATTAGTTGTTGGTTGTTGGTCGATCATTAATCCCATCGCGATTCCTGCCACCGGCTTTTTAATGGGTACGCCGGCGTCCATTAACGAAAGACTGCCGGCGCAGACTGTCGCCATCGAAGAAGAACCATTGGAAGAAAGAATTTCCGAGACTAAACGAATCGTGTACGGGAACTGTTCTTGAGTTGGTAAAACACCGCGAAGCGCTTTTTCCGCGAGCGCGCCATGGCCGATTTCTCGGCGGCCCGGACCACGGATCGGTTTGATTTCGCCAACAGAAAAAGGCGGAAAGTTATAATGTAATAAAAATCGTTTCTTGCCGGAAAATTCCATAGTTTCCACGAGTTGCTGATCGCCCGGGCCACCAAGCGTCGTCAAGGCGAGCGCCTGAGTATTACCGCGAACAAACAGCGCGGAGCCATGCAAACGTTGGAATAAATCCACTTCCGCGTATAATTCCCGCAGTTGATTCAGTTTCCGGCCGTCTGGGCGCTTGTCTTCTTTCAAGATTTTCTCATGAATCAACGCGTTCATCGCTTCTTCAAATAATGCATCCGCGAACATTAGTGCGTCTTCCGGATTGTCTTCGGTTTTTAAAAATTCCATCAAACGCTTTTTAAGGTCGCCAATATTTTCTTTCATCGCGATCTTGTCCGATACGTACGCGGCGGCCTCTAATTTATCTTTAAGGAAATCATTTACATCCGAAACTAATTTTGCGCTTGGTTCCGCTAATTCCACTTTGGATTTAACTTTACCAATTTCTTTGATGATACCTTCTTGGAAGGTCACCAACTTCGTAATTTCTTTTTGCGCCTGTTCAAAAGCGTTCACTACTTCTTGCTCATCAGCTTCATTGCCTTCCAGCTCCACCATATTAATCCGTTCTTTGGTACCAGACACAAAGGCGTCAAATTCCAACACCTTATCTTTAAGCGTGCCAATAATTGGGTTCATCAATAATTCTTTTTCGCCTTTTATTTTGGCAATTTTTAAACCAGCCACTGGTCCGCTCCACGGAATATCCGAGATAGCGAGCGCGGTTGAGGCGCTAATTAAACTGATAAAATCTGGATCATTTTCTCCATCAAAAGACAATACCGTAACAATCAATTGGATTTCTCGGCGCAGGCGCGCGTCAAAAAGTGGGCGCACGGTTCGATCAATCAAGCGGCCACTTAATACGGCTTCGTCCGAAGATTTTCCTTCTCGTTTCATGAAACGGCCGCCAAGAATTTTTCCTACGGCATAAAACTTTTCTTCGTAACTAACGGTCAATGGAAAAAAATCTCCGGCTTTGTTGTGCGGGCTCATTACCACGGTCGCGAGCACGACGGTGTCGCCATATGTGCCAATCACTGCGCCATTCGCTTGGCCGGCAATTTTGGAAACTTCTAAAGTGAGTTTTCGGCCGGCAAATTCCGTACTAAATTGTTTTCTTTCTAAATTCATACAGTCTTTATTTTCTTAAAATTACTTTTGGCAATTTCTCAATATCCAAAAATTCATCCGCCACCTCTTTCAGTTTGCCGGAACCACTGCGGCCGAACGCGGCCACTTCCACCGTGCGTCCTTTCCCCCACTTCAGATATTCCACAAGCGGAATAAAATCACCGTCGCCGGTCACGAGAATCACTACGTCCACTAAATCAGAACTGCGGACGGCGTCCACGGCCATACCCACATCCCAATCCGCTTTTTTCATACCGCCGGGATAAATTTGCAGATCTTTACTGCGTAATTCCAAGCCGCTCTTGGTGAGCGCTTCAAAAAAAGATGCTTCCCCAACCGCGGTTTCACTTTTCACCACGTAGGCATTGGCCACGATTAATTGCCGGCCAGCAATAAGCTCCTTCATCAGTTCTTTATAATTCACTCGGGCGTGATATAAATTTTTCGCCGAGTGATAGAGATTTTGGATATCAATAAAGATTCCAACTCGTTGATCTTTTCGTTTCATTGAGAATTGTGTTCGTGAGGACGATGCCAATCGCGAATATATCCGAATAGGGCAAATTCTTTTGCCGCATTCGCATACATTCGATCTCAGCTGTGCCCTAAAATTACTTTTTTAGACCCAATTTTTTAATGGTCGTGCTGTGCACTTTCGGATCCTTCTTAGATAAGAAGTCCAAAAGCTTTTTCCGCTTGCCCACCATCATCAAAAGCCCCCGTCGAGAATGATTATCTTTTCGGTGTTTTTTAAGGTGAGTCGCTAATTCTTCGATTTGCTTGGTTAAAAGCGCCGCTTGGACCTCTGGCGAGCCAGTATCCGCATCGTGCGCGCGATGTTCCTTAATTACGTTTAACTTTTGTCGAGTAGTAAGCATTGTACATAGGGTATCAGGTTTTCGGGGAAAATGCAAGCCCACCTAGGCTAAAGCTTCGGCGGGCGAAACCCTCTTTATCTGTCGCAAAAGATATATACTATATATATGGCCGATACAGCTAAGCTTTTGAATGATTACCTCGATTACCTCGAAGTCGAGAAAAACCGCTCTCTCAAGACTCGGGCGAATTATGAGCATTATTTGAAAATCTTTTTTAGCTTTTCCAAGATTACCAATTCAGCCGATATTACTTTAGATGCAGTCACTCGTTTCCGATTGCATCTGGCGCGGGAAAAAAATGAGAAGGGGGAAGAGTTGAAACGCATTACGCAAGGATATTACATTATTGCCTTACGGAATTTTCTCAAGTATCTGCTCAAAAAAGGGCATAAAGTATTAGCGCCGGATATGATTGAATTGCCGAAAATCTCCCGCCGGCAGATTGAAATTATTGATTATAAGGATTTGGAACGATTTTTAGCGGCGCCGAATTTACAAACTTTTCGTGGCTTGCGAGACAAAGCGATTTTAGAAACCTTGTTTTCTACCGGTCTTCGAATTTCCGAATTATGCGCCTTGGATCGCTATAACAATCTCGATCGCGGCGAAATTACGGTTCGCGGTAAAGGCGATAAATTACGAATCGTATTTTTATCTGATGCCGCCAAGAGAACGATTAAAGCGTATTTGGATAAACGTGGCGATGCGGATGAAGCGTTGTTTGTAAGTCTAACTAAAAGTGAAAAACCAAAAGTACTCGGTCGCATCACTCCTCGTGCAGTTCAGCGGCTTGTGGAATTTTATCGCAAGAAAGCCGGTATCACGAAAAACATTACCCCGCATCAGTTGCGCCACCAATTCGCCACGGATTTATTAATGAACGGCGCGGATTTGCGAGCAGTGCAAGAGATGCTGGGGCACAGCAACATTTCCACCACGCAAGTCTATACTCACATTACTAATAAGGAGCTCAAAGAAATCCACGAGAGTTTTCATGGCCGGAGGAGAAAGTAAATTATGTGTTCTTATTTAGTACTATAAGTACTTAAGAACTTTTCTATTGCCGCTACAGTTGCGTCCTTTAATTTAGGATTACTTTCGGCGACCCATTTGGCAAAGTTATACAGCTCCGTCTCATCAACCCTTAACCACTTTTTATTTTTATAAAGAAAATATAACAAGGACGCCACCGCGATCCGCTTATTCCCATTTTGAAATGGATGATTTTTGATGAGTAAATAAAATAAAATCGAGGCTTTTCTAATGAAGCCTTTATATAAGTCTTTCTTTGCAAATCTCTGAAATGGTACAGCAACACAACTCTCTAGCCGGTGCGGAAATCGAGTATCGAAATCCGGTATTGGTTCGTTCCAACTCATCAGTTCTTTGGCGAGACGGTGAGCGATATATTCAATTTCCGCAATCGTGATTTGTTTCATTCCTTACCAAGTAACTCTAGGGTATGGCGGTACTCTTGAACGGTACGCTTCACCGATTGTTCGACAGCTTTCCTTTCTTGGCTATTGAGTGTTTTTTTGAGTAGCTGTGGTATTTCCTCTCTCCGAATAACAAAATTCCGGCCAATTTTTTCAGCTTTGATCACCCCGGATTTAATTTTTTTGAATACCGCTATTCGGCTAATGCCCAGTAGTTGAGCCACTTCGGTTGAGCTAAAAAATTCTTTTTCCATATCATTAAGTTAACCTATGTTAACCACGCTGTCAACGGTTAACAAAAATTTGTGGTGCTGGGGGCGGGATTTGAACCCGCATGCCTTGCGGCGCTAGCTCCTAAAGCTAGTGCGTCTGCCAATTTCGCCACCCCAGCGATTTATATTGCCAATTCCCCTCCACTAAAGCTCCGGACGGGCAAAGCGCCACGGGAGCATCCCTAATATTATAGGTACAATTGAGTGTAATAGGTATATTGACTTTTTACAACTTTTATTATATAGTATTGTTACTAGTTCGAGTCAGTAATGACTCATTAAAAATCAAATAGGAGGTTCTACAATGATGACTTTTCTCTTGCTTTATCTTACCGCAGTTTTGATTCTGGTATTAACCCGTTGCTGGATCGTTATTCCGGCATATATGGGGCGTCTCATTCAAGACCCTATCTTCAAGAATCTTCGTGCTCTTGGTGGGGGTCTCCACTTCCTGTGGCCTTGGGAGATTCCTGTTGAAAATTCGGATAGCGATCTTCAGACATTGAAGCACGATTTCCAGGTTATTCTGGAAACGGGAAGCACGGAAACGGGAAGCACGGATCATCCTGAAGCTGAAGGTCCGGGTGAGCCAGTTCCTCTGAATTGTGACTTCACGACTATTCCTTCAGTGGGAGATTTACTGCAGTTTCGGAAGTTTAAAAAAGAGGATCGGATTAAGGCAATCACCGAAAATCTGAAATCTTTTTTAACTAGCATACAGAAGGATTACTCTGGTCGGCAAGACCTGATGGATAAAACTCAAGAAGTGACTACTCGGGTTCGAAAATACATCGATACCGCGTTCATCGCTGTTGAGCTGCCTTCATTAAAGGACAAAGAACAAATGGAGGCTCTTCAAGAGACTGTTCAAGTAGCGATTGAGAGTGCCTCTAACTCAGAAGATTACAAAAAAGTGAAATATCCGAGAGCTAAGGACATTCCTTTCGGTATGAATATGCGCCAATATTATGGCGTTTCCATACCGCTCTTTATCATCGGAGACGTCGAGCAGCCAGACATACTTAAAACAGCGATCATCGAAAAAGAGGCTGTCGAGCAAAAAAATCTTGCTCGGAAATCAGAAATGGATAATCAACGCGAGAGAGCAAATGACATAATGAAAGACGCAAAAGTGCACGGCAGTCCAATGCCTTACGAAACTGCGATGAAGCAGGTACAGATGAAAGACGGTGGACAAAAAATCAGCGAACAGAAGACAATCCTCGGTCTCGAAGCTGGTACAGTGGAAGCGATAAAGGAGGTGCTGATCCATGTCTTCGGTAAAAAGTAATAAAGTCATTGATCCTCGAAAATGGCAAAAGCCGATCTGGATACTTTTTCTTCTTGTCAGTATTCCATTTGCTTGGAACGCTGTGAGTAAGAAAGGATTGGCTCAAGCTTCCTTAAGTCAAAATCCGGAATTTCCACCCCCCTGCTCGGACGCGTACGATGTTATGATGAGCATTGGTCGTTTGGAGGAAACGACGCTGGTCATGCACAAAGATTGCCGGTCCGGTGAGCTTAAGTGGACTGCGGATAGCTGCAACTTGAACGTTGATCCGAATGGAGATATGGCAGTGGGGGTTTCCAAAAATGGAAGAATCCTTCGCCAATTTCCTTCTTTCAAGGATCTCGTTGAGAGTTATAAACTCGGAAAAGGAGAGTTTATCTCACTCTGGGGCTACGAAGGTACGGCAAGGTTGTGGCTCACAAAGAGAGGGAGACAAAAGACAGAAGAGGAGGACTCATGAAATGAGAAAACAAAAAACCCGCGAATATAAAATTTCGCGGGTTTTTCTTTTGAGTTTCAGATTTTACAGGAAGGTCGTAACAATATTGGTAAAGCTGTAGGCAATCAGGCCAACGGCAATCGCGACTGCCGCGTAAATCAACTGCTCTCGAGCCTTCTCAAACGTTGCCGGATCGCCAGCGGCTTTCAGATAGAGCCAGCCAGCGTAAAAGACGAATAAAACTGCCACTCCAAAAAAGATGACCGCAATGTAATCAACAACGGTATTTAATATACCGAGGATATCATCTTTAGTTTGAATTGAGTTAACTTGTGGTACTGTTAAAGGCACTGCTTGAGCAAGAGTCATAAGCGGGATCAGGAGGAATGTGCCAACTAAAATTTTTCTAATTGAACTTTTCATATTTTTTATTGTTCTTATTTCGACCTTTCTGCATTATAAATGGATTATAACACAAAAAGATTTTTTGCTGTAGGGCTACTTCAGGAAACTCTCAATGACCGAAATAATACCTTTAGAAACAAGTAGGAGAAGATAGCCGAGAGTGACATATAAAATGGTCTGGCGACCCTTAGAGAATTGCGCCGGATCACCAGCCGCAGTCATAATCTGAAATGCCGCGTATAAGATCATCAGGGTTACGAGTGGGGTAGCAATCAGAATCAAGAAATTAATAATACGATTTAGGAGTTGACTGAAACTCGAAACACCCAAAGGATTGGGAATGTTAATTGTCCCGTCCTTTCCACCGCTAATAAATGTTTTAGTTCCACCTGGATCTTGTTCAAAAGTTTTGGTAGCGGCAAAACTAACCATCGAAAAAATCATCACAAAAAGAATCGAAAGTACGATTCCAGAACAAATTTTAGATACTACATTTTTCATAAAAATAATTTTAAGATTGACTACACTTAATTTCATTCCACGGCAGTTTCGATGGCGAGCCGGTGAGGAATTGCAGGACGGTGCCGACAATCAACCAGGCACAGAGGACAATGAGTAAACCATAAACAGCAGAAGTAATAATTTTTATCCCTTCTGAGTATTTTGTTTCTGATCCGCCCGCGGTCATAATCGTCAGCGCTCCCCAGGCAAAAAAGATTGCTCCAAGTCCAAACGCGATTTCAATCACAAAATTCAGGACGTTTTTCGCTAAGATAAAAAGATCGCACACTCCGCAATTAGTATCGCATGGGACCAAACCAGCGGCAACCGAGGGTTGAGCGGCTAATATTAAGAGCGCAAGAATTCCGATTAGTCCGATGAGGCGCCACATTTTCATATTTCTAGTGTAGAGTTTTTTATAGATTTTGGCGAGTCTTTACCGGCGATTGCGAATCAAATTAGAAACTTCGCTTTGGGCTTGGATTGCGGCGTCGCGAGAATCTAATTGCTTCGTGACAACCGCATTGATCATCTGAGAAAAAATATTCCGTATCGCGATTTCATTCACTTGCGGCCACGAACGGGCAGTCAGCGCTTGTTTAGCAAATACACCTAGTTCCGGATCGTCCGCGTATTTTTGAATAAGCGATCGAAGCGCCGGCGGCTGATGACTTTTTTGCATATAGACTTCTGCGCTATTTTCCTGGGTGGTCAGCGCAAGAATCAAATCCCAGCCCCAAGGAATCCATTGGCTTTTATTGGATACGGCAAAGCCCCAGTAAACGGCAAAATTGACTGGAGTGTCTTGTTGATTCGGTTGAGGCATCGCGGTTACTTTGAAGCGCAGTAAAGGATTTTTTTCCGCGATCAGCTCCTGATCTTTTTTATAGGCAAAGATCATCGCGGTTTTTTCTTGGGCAAAACTATCGAGCGCGTTTCCCAGCTGTTCGTTCCATGTGTAATAAATATCGGTAGGATTGCTGAATTTGGTATAAAAGTTCAACGCATCAATGCCGGTAAAGAAGCCATTCGATGATTCCGCAAAGGTGGCTTGAGTAAAGCCTTTGTCCGTCATCACGGTGCCGGCTTGCAACATTAATAAGCTTAAAAGATCGCTTGCATTATTTACGGTTTGATTGGTACCCCCGATTGCCGCCGCCGTCCGCGCTAATGTACCCGTTTTATTGATTTGGCGGAGCTTAGGAATTAGATTTTGGAATTCCAGCCAGTCTGCGGGCGGCACGGCAATCGCCTGCGCGTCAAAAATATCCGCGTTATAGGTAAGCGCCAGCGTATCAATCGAGAGCGGCAACGCATAAATTAAACCATCCGGAGCGAAGTCTTGCTCTACGATAGTCGGGAAAAGCGTGCGGAACGTTGCGAGATTTAAATTCGTCGCGTCCACTGGCGCTATTTTATCAAAATGTTTTGGAAGCCAGGCGTTATGAAACATAAACACATCTGGTCCTTTGCCCGCGGCCAGCGCATTCAGCAAAGTAGTTTCATAACTATTCGGATCAATCTGTTCGTAGCGCAGAGTGACATTCTGATGCGTTGCGGAATACGCGTCAAAACTTTCTCGCAATCCATCATCTTCGCTCATAATCCCCCAGACATTGAGTGTCAGAGTTGGCGGCTTAATATTTTTTTTGCGCAGTCCGGGAATAATGCCGGTCACGGTACCGACAATGAGTACAAGTACAATCGTGACAACGGAAATAATCCAAATCTGGGCCCGAGTAAACCTCATACTTAAATTATACACTAAATCGTAAAAAGGTTTTCAAGTTTTGCGTTCTCTAGAGACACACAATCCCTGCGACTTTGTCGCCGGGTTTAAGATTCATTACACGAACGCCTTGTGTGGCGCGGCCCGCCATGCGCACACTGCTCAATTCTGTCCGGATAATCTGGCCTTTACTGGAAAGGGCTAAGAGTTCTTGTTCATTACTGACAATACGGGAGGCAATCACGTGGCCGGTTTTCGGCGTTACTTGCGCGGCTTTAATACCCGAGCCGCCGCGGCCTTGAATTTTATATTGGGCAATAGGCGTTTGTTTGCCGTACCCGTTGGCCATCACGGTCAGGAGTCGGAACGTCGCGCTGTCTTTATCAATAATATCTAACGAGACGACATCATCATCTTTCTTTTTAATGCGAATGCCTCGTACGCCGGAGGTGGCGCGGCCCATTGAGCGGATTTGAGATTCTTTGAAGCGAATCGCTTGACCGAGCGCTGTCGTCAAAATAATTTGATCGCCGCCGGAAGAAAGCTTCACCCAACGGAGCGCGTCCTCTTTTTTGAGTTTGATCGCGATAATGCCAGTGCGGCGAACATTGGAAAAATCCTGCAGCGGTGTCTTTTTCACCAACCCTTTTTTCGTTGCCATCACCAAGAAACCGGGCACGGATTTTTTCTCGCTTGGGTAGGTAATGATTGCACTGATTTTTTCTTCCGCGGGAATTTCCAAAAAGTTTTGCAGTGATTTTCCTTTCGCGATGCGGCTCGCTTCCGGGATTTCGTAGACTTTTGTTTGGAACGCTCGCCCCTTCTCCGTAAAGAAGAGAATATTATCGTGCGTATTGGCGGACATAAAGTGAACCAAAAAATCTTCTTCCGCGACTTCCGAACCAATCAAGCCTTTGCCGCCGCGCTTTTGAGTTTTGAAGCTGGCCGGCAACACCCGCTTGATATAGCCGCCTTGTGACATAGTAATTATCGTCTCTTCTTTCGGGATAAGATCTTCTTCTTTGAAGTCTTGCAAACCACTCACTACTACTTTAGTTTTGCGGTCGTCGCCGTACTTTTCTTTCATTTCTTTCAATTCGGATTTGATTAAGTTCATAATTTTCGCCGGACTCTTTAAAAAGAGCTGTAATTCCTCGATCAATTTTCTTTTTTCTTTGAGTTCGTCTTCGATTTTCTGGCGTTCCAGCGAAGCTAATGTTTGCAGGCGCATTTCCAAAATCGCGATCGTTTGGAGATCGCTGAATTTAAATTTGGTGACTAAATTTTTATGCGCTTCCTCTTTATTTGCCGATTTTTTGATCGTGGCGATAATCGCGTCAATGTTGCCCAGCGCTTTGTGCAGGCCTTCTAAAATATGCGCTCGTTCTTGAGCGCGTTTCAAATCGAATTCGGCGCGGCGGCGCACAATTTCTTTCCGGTGGTCAATATAATAGGCCAGCATTTCTTTAATGGAAAGCGTTTGCGGCTGGATGCCGTTGACGAGCGCGACCACGTTCATATAAAAATCTTTTTGGAGATCAGTAAATTGATACAGCTGATTCAAAATTTTCTGCGCGGGCACGTCTTGTTTCAATTCGATAATAATTTGCATCCCCTGCCGATCGGATTGATCGCGCACATCCCGAATCCCTTGGATCCTTTTCTCGGTGACCAACTCGGCGATCTTTATAATCAATTCTGATTTATTCACTTGATAGGGAATCTCCGTGATTTCAATAATAGTGTGTTTGCCAGATTCTTTGATTTCCGCGACCGCACGTGTCGTAATCGCCCCTTTGCCGGTGATATATGCTTGCTGAATCGCTTTTTTGTCGTAAATAATTCCGCCCGTCGGGAAATCTGGCCCTTTAATGAATTCCAGAAGATCTTCGGAACTGGCTTTTGGATTATCGATAAGATGCTCCAGCGCGCTGACAATTTCCGTTAAATTATGCGGGGGAATATTGGTTGCCATACCCACGGCAATGCCGACCGTGCCGTTCAGAAGCAAGTTCGGAATTTTGGAAGGCAACACTTTTGGCTCTTCTCGGCTGCCGTCATAGTTTGGCTGCCAATCCACAGTTTCCTTTTCGATATCATTGAGCATCTCCTCGGCGATTTTGGAAAGCCGCGCTTCGGTATAACGCATGGCCGCGGCATTGTCACCGTCCACGCTGCCGAAGTTTCCTTGCCCTTGAATGAGCGGGTAACGAAGCGAAAAATCTTGCGCCATCCGAACTAAAGAATCATAAATAGCGGAATCGCCATGCGGATGGTAATGCGCCATCACATAACCGACGGTGTTGGCGGATTTACGCAATTTTGCGGAAGCGGTAATGCCGCTTTCCCACATAGACCAGAGTACGCGGCGGTGCACCGGCTTCAAGCCGTCGCGGACATCCGGCAACGCGCGCGCGACAATGACCGACATCGCGTAGTCAAGGTAAGAATCTTTCAATTCGTGAGTAATTTCCCGCGCTTGAACATTTTTTTTCGGTTCTTTATCCATAGATTTAGATTAATTCGGAAAAGTTTTCGGAGTGATCGTTGGTAAATTCTGAACAATAAAATTGAAACTAGCAGTTTGAACGTTGACGGATGTCGAAGTGTGAAAATAGCTATTGATCGTTGCGAATAATCGGCTGGTGCTCGCGCCAAGTTGCGTGCCGACAACGCCCAGTCCGATTTTAAACGTATCCCAGAAAGAAGATTGGTCTGTAGTGGCAGTAACCACCAGCGGATTTTCGGCTGGACGTTGCGTCAACGAGCGAATGGTTGAGTTGAGCTGGAACGACCAAATCCCGATTACGAAAAACATACTCAAGGCGCTGAAAATGACCACCCAGCGTTTTTTGGTCGCTTGATCAGAATATTGGATTCGCTTGATAAATTGAAAAAATTCAGTACGCATAGTTTAAATTTTAAGCGCGACCAGACGAATGCCTTTTTGCTCCACGACTTCTTTTTTACGAATAGTTAATTTTTCTTCCGGTTCGGTTTTCTGGCCCAGTTCTTTTGCCAGTTCTTTAAAATCACTACTGGATCGTTTCAAGTCAGGAATTTTATAAAAAGAAGCCACAATGATTTTCGGTTCAATTTGTTTAATTAGTTTCGCCGCATCATCAGTGCTTAAAAACGGTTTATCCCCAGCCGGAATAAATAATAAATCCACATTTTGCATTTTTTCAATAATTTCCGGTTCCGGATAATCGGAAAGATGTCCTAAAAAACCCAGCGATAAATCTTCCACCGACACGCGATACACGCTTTTGAAAAAAGAGTCTGTGGATTCTTTCGGTAAGGCAAATCCTTTGATTTCCATGCCTTTTACTTCGTATTCTCCCGGACCCAAAATAATCCGCGCTTCGGAATCTTCTTTTTCCGGTAACGGATATGGCGTTAATGTTTTTATTACTACGTCAAATTTTCCTCGGGCCGGTGTGAGTCCAGTTGAGCTTTCAAAAGGGTCACTCAACAAAGCCAGACCCCCAGTTTGGACCTTAAAACACCCCTCGCCGTACCAATTAATAACCATTGTATATATATGGTAGCAGATTTGAAATTTGCTTTCAATATTGGAAACGATGATTTTTTGAATAAAAAACCATCCCCGCTTGACCAACCTAGTCTTTACTTATATATTGTATAACATTGTCTTTATGGTAAACACTCTAAAGAAACCCGATACCCTTTTAACGCATATTACTCGCAATCTTCCAGATGCCTTGAACGTGTTAAAGGATGGCGATGTAGTGAATGCCCGCTTATTAAAGCGCATGCCTCGTGCGGTCTATTTTGATCTGGGCCGACATGGCACCGGCGTTGTCTATGGTGTGGAGCTGGTAAATGCGAAAGAAGTATTGAAAAACCTTGAGGAAGGCGGCACTGTTTCCGCAAAAGTGGTGGAAATGGAAAATGATAATGGTTATGTTGAACTTTCCCTCGCCGAAGTCGGCAAGCAGAAATCCTGGCAGTCTTTGAAAGAATTGAAGGAAAAAGGCGATGAAATCAAGATCAAAATCACCGGCGCGAATTCTGGCGGCTTGATGGCAGAGTTGGAAGGTTTGAAAGCCTTTTTACCGGTGTCCCAATTATCTAATGAACATTATCCCCGCGTGGACGATGGCAATCGCACCAAGATTTTGGAAGAACTGAAAAAGTTTATCGGACAAGAGTTAACCGTGAAAGTGATTGACGCCAATCCGCGCACGGAAAAACTGATTATTTCCGAACGGGAAATTACCGACCAAAGCGTAAAAGAAATTTTGAATCAATACAAAGCCGGCGATGTGGTAGCGGGTATTATTTCTGGCGTTGCCGATTTCGGAGCCTTTATGCGTTTTGCCGATAATCCGAAAATCGAAGGCTTGATTCATATTTCGGAATTAGATCATCGCTTGATCAATAATCCGAAAGAAGTGGTGAAAGTGGATGAAGCAGTAAAAGCCAAAATTGTGGAAATCAAAGACGGCCGTGTTACTTTGTCGCTCAAAGCTTTGAAAGAAGATCCGTGGCAGAAAGCTGAAGAACTTTATCAAATCGGCAACACTGTCAAAGGCACCGTGATTAAATTCAATCCCTTTGGCGCTTTTGTCGCCTTAGAGCACGATCTCCAAGGATTGATTCACGTGTCTATGTTTGGTAGTGTGGAAGAAATGGAAAAGCAACTCGCTATCGGTAAGTCCTATTCTTTTGTGATTGACTCGGTCAAAGCGCAAGAGAAACGAATCATCTTGAGACTAGAGAAGTAACCGCTTAGTTACTTATTAAAAGAGTAGTGTATAATTGAAAAGAGATTATTTTTAATTCCTTTATTTTTTATGGTCTATAAAAACATTTTGTGGGGCGTCCTGACTTTATTTATCGTGTCGTTTGTATTCGCGCTTTTTTTCCAACCGGGGAAAGCGCCGGTGACGCTGACGATGAATGAGTTGGCCGGGAAAATTAATAGCAGTGAAGTGCAAAGCATTATTGTTCAAGGAAATAATTTAGCAATCGAATTAAAAAATGGCGACAAGGCAATCGCGAAAAAAGAAACGGAAACTGGTTTGACGCAAACCCTCGCGAATTATCGCGTGGATCCGAAAGCGTTCCAAGCCGTTCCTTTAAAGGTAGAAGATGAATCCGGATTAAAATTCTGGATGGGAATTTTGTTACCGACCTTACTGCCAATCATCGCGATGATAGCGATCTTCTGGTTTATTTTTCGACAAGCGAAGGGCGGCGCCAATCAAGCTTTTTCTTTTGGCCGATCGAATGTCCGACTCTTCGGCGTGTTCAAAGATCGCATTACCTTTAATGATGTCGCGGGTTTGCGGGAAGCGAAACAAGAACTGATTGAAGTAGTAGATTTTCTCAAGAATCCAAAAAAGTTTTTAGCGATGGGCGCGCGCATTCCGCGCGGTGTGCTGTTGATGGGTTCTCCGGGAACGGGTAAAACCTTGCTTGCGCGGGCGGTTGCCGGCGAAAGTGGCGTCCCCTTCTTTTATATCTCCGCGTCGGAATTTGTGGAAATGTTTGTCGGTGTCGGTGCCTCGCGAACTCGCGATGCCTTTGCCACGGCAAAGAAAGCCTCCCCTGCCATTTTATTCATTGATGAAATTGACGCGATTGGCCGCGAACGCGGCGCTGGACTCGGCGGCGGGCACGATGAACGGGAACAAACTCTGAACCAGATTCTGGTAGAAATGGACGGTTTTGATCGGGAAACTAATGTCATTGTCATTGCCGCTACGAATCGTCCGGATGTTCTGGATCGAGCCTTGCTTCGTCCGGGCCGGTTTGATCGCCGAGTAGTGCTTGACCTTCCGGACCTTAATGATCGCGAAGCAATTTTGAAAATTCACAGCAAAGAAAAACCGCTAGATAAAGGAGTAGATTTACGGAAAGTGGCGGTACGGACCCCAGGTTTTTCCGGCGCGGATCTGGCGAATCTTATGAACGAAGGAGCAATTTTGGCTGCTGGGCAAAACCGCAAATTAATTTTGCAAGACGATCTTTATAGTTCGATTGAAAAAGTGATGCTGGGTCCCGAACGAAAAAATCGTGTGATCTCCGCGCGGGAAAAAGAAATTACTGCCTACCACGAAGCCGGTCACGCACTCGTGGCGGCGAGTATTAAAGACGCCGATCCCGTGCACAAAGTTTCTATTATCAGCCGCGGCCGAGCTGGTGGCTACACACTCAAATTGCCATTGGAAGATATGCATTTAAAAACTCGTTCCCAATTTCTCGGGGACTTGGCGGTGATGATGGGCGGCTATGTATCGGAAACAGAAGTCTTTGGCGAAATGAGCACTGGCGCGTCCAATGATCTGCGGGAAGCTTCCAAGCTCGCGCGGGCGCTGGTCACCCAATATGGAATGAGTGATAAATTGGGACCGCAAACTTTTGGCGAATCTCACGAACTGGTATTTCTTGGAAGAGAAATTGGGAATGAAAAAAATTATTCCGAACAGATGGCGGCAGAAATTGATGCGGAAATAAAGCATTTCATCAATCGCGCCTACGAAGCAGCGAAGAAAATTGTCAGCTCGAGAAAAAAAGCGCTCGAGGCAATTGCAAAAACACTTTTAGAAAAAGAAACACTCGAGCAAGAAGAATTTTATCAAGTGTTGGAAAAGTTCAAACTGAAGCCAATCGTAATCTAGTAACAATGAAAATGCCTTGGTAGACACCAAGGCATTTTTTGTTTTACACTTTCTTCAGAAGAATTAAATGCGTCTGTAGCTCAACGGTTAGAGCACCAAGCTTATACCTTGGCGGTTCTTGGTTCGAATCCAAGCAGACGCACATGTTCGAATCCTCTGGTCTTCCGTAGCTTTAGCGTAGGAGACCATCCTGACCCACCACAAGAAAAAATTTTCCCCACTCCCCCATATGGAATGGACTAATTAATAATTTCTTATACTTGTGCTATTCTAAAATTAGTTTTTTGTTTAGGAAAATAATGCGGTTCACAAGGAGGTAGCGTCATGAAAAAACTCCAACGCATGCCAGCGATTGAAACCTGGGAAGAGATTGATAATCAACAAGTCGGCGTAGATCCTTTCTTGCCTCTTACTCTGGAAATCTCCACATATGGTTTGAAAGATCAATCAGAAGAACTCATCGCCTTTGGTGTCGTGATTAAGTTAGTCGGTAGTGATGAGTTATTACGCTTCTGGTATTTTACCGATCCGGTGGGAAACATTCTGAATTATTTTGCTTTTCGTAAAATAAAACCGAATGACTCACTCGTGTGGTGCGTGATCGGACCAGATGTACGAGAGAAAATGGTGTGGCCTCGTTTCTCACTCCGGTTGTCCAAAGAAGGTATTAGATTAGAGATTGATCGCTTCCCCATCTCGCGTGAGACTCTGATTCGGTGGCCGAATTATATTGTGAACTAAAGAGGTCTTGCGTCTTGCAAGACCTCTTTGTTTTTTCCGAACTTTCAGGTACTATAATTTCGTATTATATAAAATATAAATACAGGGCGTTTAGCTCATCACCGCTAAAGCGAGACCCCGCCAACGGCGGTGGGTGTCAGTAAAATATTTTTAAAATTTAATATGCGCGCTTAGCTCAGTGGTAGAGCATCTCGTTTACATCGAGAGGGCCGTGGGTTCGATCCCCTCAGCGCGCACAAGTTAAACTCGACCCACTTTTATTTATTAATAATTTAAGTATTTTTTTTCGATAAAATTTATTTAAAAAATAGGCCCGGTTTTTTGAAGACCGGGCCTATAGACAATGAATCAATCTCATAGAGCGTAGCAATCCACCTCAAGCTCACACCACCCTATTTTATCCATCCGGAGGTCGCTTCAATACCCGTAAAAGGATCACCCCCTCCAGAGATTCGCTTTCGCGCTGGCTCTCCATACATCTTAGCACTAACGTGGCATTTTTCGTAAAGTAGATTTTTGTCGGAAGATTAATTCAATGTGAATGTCCTACTTGTAGGAACTAGTAAAATTACAAATAAGTCATTCTATGTATAGATAATGCGGCAATTTACTAATAAATCACTTTTTAAGCTGATTGCCTAATAATCTGTCGCAAAATATATAGTGTAAAACATTTTAAATGTTTTACAGTGAATGTTTCACGCTAAAGTGTAAAACATTGGAATTGTTTTGTGAGGGAATTCTATAAAGTGTAATATGTGAAACAATTTTTCTGTTAAACAATCATTGTTTAACACTATAAAATTGTAATTCAGCAAACAATTTAATTAAAATAGGCGTAAAACATTTCTAATGTTTTACGCCTAAATGGCTTATTTTATATCCTTCCTGACTTATAGAGTTTGTATAGGATTCTATAATCTGTATGTACATCTGGATCATTTCCTATCTTTTCCATCCATTCTTTGAATTGTAGTCCCTTATATCCTACGAGTTGGTTATTAAAGAGAGGTATTACTTTATCTCTTAATTCGCCAAAATCTCTTACCATGAGCCTAGCGACATTGCCTCTATTGTAACCATCTTTCTTTGATGAAGCGTGGGTATATACTGGTTCTTTTAGTTTCATATAGTCTCTGAGTTTTTCTATAAGTGATTTATCTCTCCAATGCATTGCGATCATAAATACCGGCAGTTTAATTCTTTTTCCTCGTTTATTAAATCGTGGTATTGTTGAGAATGTAAAACATCCTTCTCCGTCAATAAGTCCCCTAATATAATCAGCAGTGATTTCCTTTTCGTTTTGTTTCTCGCTATTCATAATGTTTCACGGCAAACTTTAGAATTTGTTCTCGCGAGAACAATCATATCATGTAATACGTGAAACAAAAATTATGTTAAACAACCAATCAATCGGCAAACTCGGCGAAGATCTTGCTACCGAATATATGCGGCAACGTGGTTGCCGCATTATTGAAAGAAATTTCCGGAAGCCCTGGGGAGAAATTGATGTGATCGTCCAAGACAAGAAAAAGACACTTATTTTTCTGGAAGTAAAAACCATTCGTTCCTACGCTGGTACAGCTAAAGAAAATCTCATCATCCAACCGGAAGATAATTTAACACGATCAAAATTAAAAAAACTGCAACGCACTGCTTCTTTATATGTTGGTTATAATGAAAATTTAATTAATGAAAAAAGGGGATGGAGAATAGATTTAATTGCCATTATAATTCCTGATGAAATTATCCCGCCTACATCTGAAGAGGCGAGTAAAGATTATATTCGCTCATTGACAAGTATAATAAAAAGTTGTGATATAAAATATTTCGAAAACATCGCATTCTGATTTTCTGGTATACTCAATATAGATTTCAACAGTACATAAAAAACAAAAGACGAAGGAGGATTATTGCATGCCCTCAACAAATAAAAGTAAAACCAGAATACTCACTGGGCAATTTCATTTCGTGATCTGGGAAGAGTTTGAAAAAGAACCAGATCGTTTGGATTGCGATCTGCCGTTTGAACTGCTTCGGGATCGTGATCAGGAATTTTATCAAGCACTTTCGGATTTCGTTGTGCTGGATAAAAACAAAACGAAAAATGAATGCTACGGATTGGGACGTAAGCTCTGGAATGCAACACCGGGCGTATCCAATATTTTATTTTGGAAACGCCATCGAGTAACTTTCCGACGTGGTAAGGCATTTGATTGGAGTGATTGGGAAGGACTCAAGTTGCCGCTCCTGAAAGTTTTGAATAAGTACGTTGAAGGACGTCGAGACCTTGAGCAATCCGCACCGCTCTTTCATCATCTCAAGATCAGCATTGACCCTATTTAGAAAAAAGGAGGTTCAGACAGCCGCGCACAATTTAGCGCGGCTGTTTTATTTAACAAATTGATATACAATAAATAGTATATGAGACGGGGATTGTGGCTTTTATTCGCAAGTGTTTTTTTCGGTCTGGGCAGTTTTGGCTCTGTGGTGTATGCAGTACAGGGTTATAAAGATAGTAATTTACCTTGCGGCCAAGTATCTGGACCAGTGCTTTGCAATGTTGATTTTCCAGATGGAAATCTTTCAGTAACTGCAAAAATTCCTATTGATGCCTATTCTCGTTTTCCGAAAACCGCCTCTAATTTAATTAGTGATTTTATGCAAAACAGTTTTGGTGGCGGTACAGCAAAATATTTTGCTAATTTTAATGGAGCAGTTTTGTATGGGCAATTACGCGATGCAGTAGCAAATACCTGTCTCGGTGGGTCGGTGATAACGCAGCCACACGTAGAGCATTTTTATGGAAGAGGGCTTACTTTGGTAAATGATATCTGTAGCAGGTTTCCTTCGTGTGAACGATTCTGGGCGGACCGAACAAAAGATCTTCCGGAAGGAGCATTTGCCGCAGATGATACAGTTGATAAAGGCGACCCAGCAGTTTATGGCGCGCGTGTTCCTGCAAGTGCCTTTCCAAGTATTAATATTCCGGCATGCGCCCCTCTTGCGAGTGGAATAAATCTTACCGCTCCGGATACATCGATTCCAGACGGAGGCGAGTACGCCATCAGTTGGAGCTCGGGAGGGAATCCAGGAGTAACGTGCACACTTGAAGGAAGGATGCCGAACAATTTTTCCGCGCAAAGTACTTCTGGATCGCATACATTTTTTAATGTTCCTACTGGCGTGTATACTCATGATTTTACTTGCACTGGCGTATTAGATGGTGATGTATCAGCAAAAATCGGTTCGATCGTAAAGACGAAGATTGTAAAAGTTGGGGATATTGCACCCACACCAACAGTTTTATTGAATAGTAGCGCTTCAACAATCAAAAAAGGCGAGAAAGTTACGTTGACTTGGAAGACAGATAATGCTGAAACAGTGACTATTGATCAGGGGATAGGATCAGTGGCGCAAAGTGGATCAGTACAGGTATCACCAGAATTTACTACTCGCTACACCCTAGAAGCGATTGGGAAATATTCGGAGATTTACGGAAAAACCAGAAAAGGTATTACGATTCGAGTGACTACTCCTACATTCCAACCAAGCGTAACTCCGCCACCAGAAGAAACTCCCGCCCCAACAGAAACGCCAGAAACTTTCACGCCACCCCAGAAATCAATTCCTCAAGCGGATCTCAAAGTGAATGGCGACAATACCGCGATTACTTTGGCGGCGCCGGCAACCTTTACGCTCTCGTGGGAGTCTGGAAAACCCACGTGTTTAGGTTATGGAAAAAATTGGATTGGTATCAAAGGCGCTTCTGGATCAGAAGTAGTGACCGTAACTAGCCCGGGAAATTATAATTACAATTTGTATTGCCCGGGTTTTCCTCCAGTAGGTGATTTAGTCACAGTCAAAGTAGTCGGGGGAGTAGCACCAGATATTTTTTCGCAAACCCCAACCGCAATTGGGACTCCTTTGCCAGTTGCGGAAGCGGGAATAAGCACAGACGGTATTCATTATAATAGAAGCATTCGAGTCGTGCGGGGTAAACCAGTAAAATTGTGGCTTTCGGCCAGCCAAGACGTTACAGGTGATCGGCGAGCAAGTCGAGATGAAAATAATAGTTGGAATTTAATCCAAAATGGCGGCCGCTGTTTGATTAATTATGATTTGAATTTCGGCACGCCCACATTTGAAGCGGTAGCGGAAAGTCCAACTACGTCTTCAACGTGCGATCTGGAGCTAGGGGAACGAGTATTTAATGATGCACCGGGAGTATATCGATACGGAGCACTGCGTTTAGTGCAAGTAGATGGAAAAACTTCCAATGTTGGCTACATTAATATAGCAGTCCTGAATCCACCGCCACCCAAAGGCGTCCCGGTGGTAAATTTGAATGTTGGCGGGGAGTCGGGGAATGTGGTGCTGGGCGTGCCGGCAAGTTATACACTTGCGTGGGATGTGGTGGATGCGGATACGTGCACGGCTTCGGGAGCCTGGAGCGGTGACAAGTCTATGCAAGGCAGTCAAAATTTTGTTGGTTCAATCAAGAAAACTTTTGTGTACACGCTGACGTGCAAAGGAAAATTAGGGACGACAGTGAGTACATTGAATTTGAAACTCGCCGAAGTCCCAAATTGCGTGTTTACTGCGCGTCCGGAAATATTAGATAAGCGTTCGGTATTTATTCGACAATCAGAATTATCTTGGAAATGTAGTCTTGCAGATCATTGTTCGATTGCGCCAACAACAGGCGCGAATATAAATACCTTTGGTTCAGTGCGGGTTTCACCGAGTGTTTCCACGACCTACAGGCTTAACTGTAACAATCAAGAAGCAGAAAAATCGTTTAATGTGAGTATAGAAGTAAGATAGCGGAACTATTGACATAGAACATATTTTATAGTATAATATATATAAGAGTAAGTAAGAATGCAATCTTAACAAATCAATCAGGGGAGGTCAGACAATGTTGAAAAGAATACTGGTTTTAGTGGCAGTATTCGGGATGACGCAGGGTGTTCATGCTGCTTGGAAAGATATCGAGAAATTTCAGGACGGGATGAAGATTCGTTCTCGTGCCGTGCTGTTGAATACGCGAGCTGAAATCTACGAACGTACCGCAATTGCCTTGAGCAAGATGGAAGTGCCAGACTTTTCGGATTTTTCCGAGAATGACATCCAGGATGCTTTTTGGGTAGTATTTATCCCAGGTGGTTCTTCAGCTGATAAGATATGGCTGAAGGAACTGCAAGATCGCGTTGCGGAATTGAGCGGAGGAACAGTACGTATGCATCGTTCTTCAGCCAAACATTTCCAGCAATCGGTAAGAGGTGCTGCTGAATACCTGATCCTGAAAAAAGGAAAGACCAAAATGAAGGTAGTTCTGGGGCCGTATTCAACCCCGATAACCTTCAGTAAATAAGTTCTTTGTAAGATGAGGGGCTTCTACGCATGCGTAGAAGCCCCTTAATTTATTTAAAAGACTGAGAACTCATTTTTTCCATCCTGAGCTTGTCGAAGGATTGACTTTTTCAGGAATTCCAGATATACTATTTTTATTGATTGAAGTCCGCTCCCAGCGGGCTTTTTTAAAAAATTACTATTAACTTCTATATATATGATGGATTTAAAAAGTCTGAAGAAAGCGGTTGAACAAATTGCTGATGAAAAAGGCATTGATGGTGCGCAAGTCTTCGAAGCGATTGAGTCGTCCATTGCGGCGGCGTATAAAAAAGAATATCGCAAGAAAGAAGAAGTCATTCGTTGCCGATTTGACGTGAAAACCGGCGGTCTTAAATTTTGGCAAGTACGGACAGTCGTGGATGAAACTACGGTGCGAATGCCAACTGAAGGCGAGGAAGAATCAGCGCCAGCTACCGTCGGTGCGGATACTACCGAAGAAAAATTACCGCGTTACAATTCCGAGCGACATATTCTTTTAGCGGAAGCGAAAGAAGAAAAAACCGACGCGCAGGTCGGTGAAGAAATTGAATTTCCTCTGGAAACTCAAGAAGACTTCGGCCGCATCGCGGCGCAAACCGCCAAACAAGTCGTGCTCCAGCGTCTGCGGGAAGCAGAGCGGAGTTCGGTGTTGCAGGAATTTCATAATAAGCAAGGTGAAATTGTGAGTGGTGTAGTTCAGCGATTTGATCGGGGTAATGTATATATTGATTTAGGCCGCGCAACGGGCGTGATGTTTTATAACGAATCCATTCCGGGTGAGCATTATCGCGCCGGCGAACGATTACGTTTCTTTGTGGTGGCTGTTCAAGAAGATGCGAAAGTGCCGGGTATTATTTTGTCCCGCTCCCACCCGCGCTTCGTCATGAAATTATTCCAATTGGAAGTTCCGGAGATTGCTGAAGGTGTGGTGGAAATTAAATCCATTGCTCGCGAAGCCGGCAGTCGGACCAAAATTGCCGTTTCCTCTAAAGCCGAAGGCGTGGATCCAGTCGGCTCCTGTGTGGGTCAACGCGGCACGCGCGTGATGTCGGTGAGCAATGAATTAGGGCAAGAAAAAATTGATATTATCGAATGGGCGGAAGATCCAAAAAAGTTTATTGCTCATGCCTTATCGCCGGCGAAAGTAAATGAAGTGGAAGTCTCCGATCGCCGCGAAGCGAAAGCGTTTGTGCCAGAGGATCAATTAAGTTTAGCGATTGGTAAAGGCGGACAAAATGTCCGGCTGGCGGCAAAATTAACCAGTTGGAAAATTGATGTTCGTTCGCAATCTCGGCCGGAAGAAGTTCAGGAAGGTGGTATTGCGGGTGAGCCTCCTGCAACGCCGGCCGCGGTTCCGGCGACAGATGAAGACGAATAATATTTATTCCTTATTAATATGAATGTATCTATCTATATATTTTTTCCGATTGTAGTAGCGATTGCCTACAGTGTGTATGTGATGTTGTGGCTCCGCCGACAACCGAATGGCAATGCCGAGATGGTGGAAATCTCCACTGCAATTCAGGCTGGCTCGAAAGCCTATTTAAATCGTCAATATAAAACCGTCGCCATTGTGGCGTTGGTATTAATGATTGCGATTGCACTTTGGTTGGGAACTTTGACGGCTGTTGGTTTTGTAATCGGCGCGGGCGCGTCCGCGTTGGCGGGATATATCGGTATGAACGTGGCGGTGCGATCGAACTCTAAAACTGCCGAAGCGGCGAAAGGCGGTTTGAAGCCAGCACTCAACTTGGCTTTTAAAGCCGGTGCAGTGACTGGCTTTTTAGTCGTGGCGCTTGGCTTATTGGCAGTCGCCGGATTTTATTTTTTGTTTCAAAACGCGGCCGGCGTAAAAGCGCTGATTGGTTTAGGATTTGGCGCGAGTTTGATTTCGATTTTTGCTCGGCTCGGCGGCGGTATTTTTACCAAAGCCGCGGACGTGGGAACGGATTTAGTCGGTAAAGTGGAAGCGGGGATTCCGGAAGATGATATTCGCAATCCCGGAGTGATCGCCGATAATGTGGGCGATAATGTGGGCGACTGCGCGGGAATGGCCGCGGATCTTTTTGAAACCTATGCGGTCACACTGATTGCCGCGATGCTGCTGGGCTTTCTCGAGACCAAAGATTTTTCCAGCGTGTACGTCATATTTCCGCTGATACTGGGAGGCGTTGCAATTTTTACTTCGCTCATCGGTTCGTTTTTCGTGCGTGTGAGCGCAAATGGTTCGATTATGGGAGCGCTGTATAAAGGATTGATTGCCTCGCTCGTGCTTTCTGCGATTATCTTTTACCCAATTACGCAGGCATATTTCCCAAATACGCGGGGTATTTATTGGAGCGAATTAATTGGTTTACTGGCGACTGGGTTGATGGTGTTGGTTACGGATTACTACACTTCTAAAAGTTTTCGGCCGGTAAAATCTATTGCCGAAGCTTCCCGTTCCGGCCACGGCACGAACATTATTATTGGTCTCGCCGTAGGAATGGAAGCCACTGTATTACCGGCGTTGATTATTGTTGGCGCGATTTTAGGCAGTTATTGGCTGGCGGGTTTGTATGGAATTGCGATTGCCGCGGTGGCGATGCTTTCCGTCGCGGGTATGGTGATCGCGATTGATGCGTTTGGTCCGATTACCGATAATGCCGGCGGCATTGCGGAAATGAGCAACGCGCCGGAAGAAGTGCGAACAATTACTGACGCGCTCGACGCGGTAGGGAACACCACGAAAGCAGTCACGAAAGGTTACGCGATTGCGTCCGCTGGTCTTGCGGCGCTCGTCCTGTTTTCTGGCTATGTGGACGAGTTGATTAAATTAGGAAAAAGCGCGGTCTTTGAATTACAGAATCCGCTTGTGTTAATTGGTTTGATATTGGGCGCGGCAGTGCCGTATTTATTTGCGTCCATCGCGATGCGGGCAGTTGGAAAATCCGCGGGCGCAGTCGTGGAAGAAGTGCGCCGCCAATTCCGGGAAATTCCTGGCATTATGGAAAGAACAGCTAAACCGGATTACAGCCGAGCCGTGGATATCGTCACCAAAGCGGCGCTCAAAGAAATGATTATTCCGGCATTAGTGCCGATTGTATCCGTGGTGATTGTTGGTTTCGGATTTGGCGCGCAAGCGCTGGGCGGATTTTTGATCGGTACGATTATTTCTGGAATTTTCTTGGCGCTTTCAATGACTTCTGGCGGCGCGGCGTGGGATAATGCAAAAAAATATATTGAAGGCGGTAACTTCGGCGGTAAAGGATCCGAGGCGCACAAGGCGGCAGTCACCGGCGATACCGTCGGTGATCCGTACAAAGATACGGCTGGCCCCGCGATCAACCCGCTCATTAAAGTAATTACAATTGTGGCGCTTTTGTTAGTGCCGTTTCTCTAACGTCTCATGAAATACAAAGATACCCTCAAACCCGGTTCCTTGGTGGAATTGGAAGTCTCCTTGGATCAAAAAGAATTTTTGCAGTACTGGCAGCCGGTCTACGATCGAGCGCTTGCCTCCGTAGAATTGAAAGGTTTTCGTGCAGGTATGGCGCCAAAAGATTTAGCGGATAAAGCCGTAGACAAAGAAAAAGTATTTGAACACGCGGTCTCGGATGTGGTGCGGGAAACTTTGAGAAACATCACTCAAGAAAAAGAATGGGAATTAATTGACCAGCCAAAAATTGAAGTGCTCGAAAGCGATCCGCTGGCGGATAAAGGTTTGAAGTTCAAAACAACACTCACATTATTTCCACAGGTTCAATTGGGCGATTACAAAAAAATCAGCCGCCGGATTTTTGAAGAACAAAAACCAGTTGCCATAGACGAAAAAGAAATTGAAAAGTCCATTGACTGGATTCGAAACTCTCGCGCCAAAATGACTCGCGTTTCCCGTCCAACCAAGACTGGAGATGTGGTGGATTTAGATTTTGAAGGCTTTATAGATGGGAAAAGTTTAGATGGGGCGCAAAGCAAAGGTGATCGTTTTGTGCTCGGTGAAGGAAAATTTATTCCCGGCTTTGAAGAACATATTTTGAATCACAAAGAAGGCGATCACGTGGAATTCTCCATCGAATTTCCGAAGGATTATTGGAAAAAAGATTTACAGGGCAAGAAAGTGGATTTCCAGACGGATATTCGTGGCATCTTCGAGCGGGAATTGCCCGAGCTCACTGATGAGTTTGTGAAAGATTTAGGCAATTTTGCGACCGTGGCGGATTTTCATAAAAATGTGCGCGAGGGTCTACAAAAAGAGAAAGAGGAAAAAGAACGGGAACGCCTGCAATTAAAAGTTTTGGAAGCAGTGGGCAAGGCGATTAAGGTGGAGATTCCGCAAGTGATGATTGATCGGACGGCGGCGAATCTTCAGGAAGAATATCGGGCGTATCGAGGCGCGAAAGTATCAGAAGAGGAAATGAGGGCCGGTATTCTGGCGGAAGCGCGAACAAACGTACTCAATAATCTGGTGCTGTTTCAAATTGCCAAGCAGGAAGGACTGGAGCCTTCGAAAGAAGAAGTGGAAGCGGAGGCGAACAAGTTCTTAGCGCATGATCAATTCTCCAAGAAACCGAAAATTGACCCGCAACGGCTTTATGATTATATTTACGGTGTAGTGCGCAATAAAAAGGTCTTCGAACATCTCGAGAAAATTTAAACTATATTTATGGAAGAAGGACAATATTTAATTCCCACCGTCATCGAAAAAACCCAAATGGGTGAGCGAGCGTACGATATTTATTCGCGCTTACTTAAGGAACGAATTGTTTTCTTGAGCGGACCGATTAACGACGGCGTCGCGAACACGGTCATCGCGCAGTTGCTGTTTCTTGAGCACGAAGACGCGAAGAAAGATATTAAATTATATATCAATAGTCCAGGCGGATCTGTTACCGCGGGGCTCGCGATTTACGACACGATCCAATACATCAAGCCGGATGTTTCCACGATTTGCGTCGGGATGGCGGCTTCGATGGGCGCGGTGCTTCTGGCGTCGGGCCAAAAAGGCAAACGGATTGCGTTGCCAAATTCGGAAATTTTACTTCACCAAGTCATGGGTGGCGTAGAAGGTCAGGCCGTAGAAATCGAAATCACCGCACGACACATCTTGCGAATCAAAGAACGTTTGAGCCAAATCCTTGCCAAGCACACTGGTCAGCCGTTCAGTAAAATTGAAAAAGACACGGATCGAGATTTCCACTTAACCGCCGCGGAAGCCAAAGAATACGGAGTGATCGATATGGTGTTAAAGAATGGAAAATAAAAAACAGCCCTTCGGGGCTGTTTTTTTATTTCTTGATTTGACCCATTCGATAACCTGCCTGCCGGCAGGCAGGACTCAGGGTCAATTTATCGAAGGATTGACCCTGAAGCTTGGTCGTGTACAATGAAGATGATTTTATTGAGGAATTTATGAAGAAATTATCACGCATAGTATTGGGATTGAGCATTGCTTTTTTGAGCTTGCATAGCGTCCACGCCGCAGAAACGGCTGTGCTTTATAGTCAAACTTCGGCTACATCAGGTGGTTTTGGCAGCGCGGTATTTCGCCCAAGCCGCTCTGGCGCGTTAGAGTCAATTACTATGCAAATTTCCACTAGTGGTGGTGCTTGTGTGAATGGTTATATCCAAATATATGACTGGACTGGTGCTCCGAACAGCCCAGTTGCGATTAGTAAAGGCTCATTACGAGCGACTTCGGATATAGCAAGAATTTGCTCTTCGACCGGTTATCCTAGCCCAGTTAATTTTCCTTGGCAGTTTTCCGGTAGTCAAAAGATTGTGCTTTTCGATACCCAATCCTATTTTCTGGTATTTGATTTCATAGGGAACGGTACCTTGCTATCGTGGATGGTGCCAAGTATGGATTGGCTCGGCAATGCTACGGCGGGTATGTATATGATTGTGGAAGGAATTGATGTCGGGCGGATGAAAATTACTCAACCAGCACCGGATTCAATTGTCTACGAAGATACTATTACTAATCAATTCGATTATGAATTGTTTGGGAGTAATACGTTTGATGCTGTGGATATTCAAGTGAAAGATTATTTTTCTAATGAGATAGTACAACATTTAACTGTACCGTTTGTTGGTGACGAAGCATTAGTTGGCACCCACTCGCTTCAACAAGTTGTTCCCTTGCCTCGAAGCGGCTATTTTACATTAACGACTACATTGAAAAAATGCGGGGCATCTGCGTGCGACTACGGAGCAAGTGATTCTATACGTTTTTCTAATTTCCACGAACCGAGGCAAAGTACCGCAATACTTTCTCAAACAGACGCATCAAGCGGCGGCGGGAATAGCGGCTCTGTGCCGATTGGGCAGGTTTTCAAAGTGGAACACGCAGGGAAAATGACATCGCTGACCATGCGCTTGAGTACGTCCGAGAGTGGCTGTTTGCCATTGCATTTAAGATTGTTTAGTTGGAATGGAGCGGGAAATAATATTCCGGAACAGAGCAGGGGGGATCTGATCGCGGAAGCCGAACCAACTAAAATCTGCTCCGGCACTGCGTATATAAGCCCGATTGATTTTACGTGGACTTTTTTACCGAATCAGCAAATTTCACTGAAGGCAGATACGTACTACTACTTTGAAATTGATTCGGATAGTAGAACCACGCTTCCGAGTTGGGCAATTCCAACGGTGATATGGCAGGGTTCTAGAAACGGCGCGTTGATTGATGGCCGCTCTATCGGCGGCAATGCAAGTGATCTATACGTAATCATCAACGGCGATCTCACCGCCCCCAAAATTCCGGTGATTATCGTGCCGGGGATTATGGGGACGGAAATAAAGAAAGGGGATGAGTTGTTGTGGGCGGATATTCCGAGGATGATTAATCCATTTAATGATGATGGATTTATGGACCCATTGGCATTTAATAGTAATTTAGAACCACTGGATACAAATTTAATTATAGATAATGTTTTGAGTAAAAAAACATTTCTTGGAAAAACCTATGACTACACCGATGATCTGATAAATACTTTTACTTCTAATCAAATAGGATATATAAAAGATGAGAATCTCTTTACCTTTGCATACGATTGGCGTTTTGGCGTAAATGAAACTAATGAGAATCAATTAAAAGATAAAATCAATTCAGTTCTTGCTCTCACTGGCGCAAGTAAAGTTCATATTGTTGCTCATAGTACTGGTGGTTTGCTCGTCAAAAAGTACGTTATTGACCATCCAAACAATCATTATATTGATAAGGCAGTTTTTGTTGGTGTGCCTAATCTTGGGGCTCCAAAAGCATTTAAGGCTCTGATTAACGGAGACAGTTTTGGTGTCCCCGGATTAAATCCTCTAGAAATGAAAAAGATAGCTCAAAATCTTCCTGTTGCCTATGACTTAGCTCCTAGTCGGGAATACGTTGATCAAATTAGTAGCTTCTTGAAAATTTATAGTGCTGACAGTAATAGTATGATAGATGCTAACTATGATCAGGCAATTCAAGAATTCGAAAATGATCATTTAATTAATCATGATGCGCTCATTCAGAGTCAGGCACTACATACCGCATTATTTGATAATTTTGATCTTCGCACTACTGGCATCAATCTCTATAATATTGTTGGTTGTAAAACCTTCACTTTTGGGACTTTTAGGAAATATATTCCATTTAGCTTGTTCCCATCAGATAGTCTCATATTTGATTTTCCTCAAAATGTAAGCGGAGACGGTACGGTTCCGCTATTAAGCGCTCAATCTATTCCAACTGATTCAGACCATATCTTTTTCGCTCCCAAAGCTGATCATGGTCAAATGCCTAGCGCTAATGGAATTCGGCAGGTAATTGCTAATCTTCTCACTGGTAGTAATCTGGATATTGGGAATGTTCTCACGCACGACTTTGTTCAGCAACATCCTAATCGTTGCCAGATTAAGGGTGAGGTCATTAAAATAAAAAGCCCAGTTGCGATCCAAGCTACTGATCAATTTAATAATCGTTCTGGCTTAGCAGAGGATGGTAGTATAGAAAATTCTATTCCGGGCGCTGACTATCAAATATGGGGCGAGCATAAATACGTTTTTCTACCGACTGGCGATGGCGAACAATATAATATTGATCTCAAGGGTACGGGAACTGGCACGTTTACCTTGCAACAAGAAACTATTAATGACGACCAAACAACTCAGACCCAAGTTTTTAGCAATATCCCAGTTACTCCCAATCTCTCCGGAGAATTTCAGTTAAATACTCAATCCGTACTGCAATTAGATATGGATAGTAATGGAACAATTGATCAAAGCCTGCAACCATCTGCAGTGATTGATGCGAATCAATCCCAAGATTTTGTTTTGCCAGTTACAACTGCAGCTATCTCTAGTATTCAAGGACAATCAGGATTTTATCGGGACAATGTAATTGTTACGATGACGGCGACCGATCCAGTTATTGCCGACCACGAAGCAGAAACTTCCGGTGTTTTCAAAACTCAATATAGCTTAAATGGGGGAACCTATCAGGATTCTGTACCACGAATTTTTATTTCCGAAGAAGGGAGTCACACTCTTTCCTTTTTCTCTACTGATTTGGCTGGTAACAACGAAGCGGTACAGACGATTTCTTTTACGATTGATAAAACTCCACCAGAGTTTACGTTTCAATTTGATCCAGTAAGTAAGGATTTGAAGTTTGGTGGCACAGATAATATTTCTTCTCCAGTAACAGTTTCCGATCAGGATGACGTGGTTACTTTATCCGATCAAGCCGGCAATCAAACGGTGATCAAACTAAAAGATAAGAACCGCCGTCGGATTACGAAAGCAGAAATCCAATTGATTTCCTATAACGGCATAGCACAAAATCTGAATAAAAATCGTTTTTCATTTTCTTGGCGGCTAGATAAGCAAGGTAATATAATCTCGCTATCTCAAAACATTGTTTCCAAGAAAGAATTCAATATCTCTGCAGTTTATTCTAAGGGTAAAACTTTATTAGTTGGTAAGGATGTGACTGGTAGAATACTACAAACCAAAAATGGTCTTGTAATACTCAAGGTAACGACAGATAAAGGAGATTTGAAGTGGAGCTACTAAATTTGTTATAATATAAATATTATGAAAAAATTGAAGATCTTATTCCTAGGAATCATATTACCAGTAAGCTTAACCTACGTTTACGATTATTTTTTTCGGTCTGCTGGTAACTGGTTAGAAGATTATCAGAATTATTTTCTATTTGGTCTATTATTAATAGCCTTAATTGAGGCATGTCATTTAGTACTGACTTCATATGAAGAAAAGAGTAGGGTTTGGTTGGTACTCTCTGTTATTTTACTTATTATAATGGCTATTTATTTCTATTTCGCCATGGCATTTGCTAACGTCTCCTTTCCTTAATTTTATTAATATAGAATTAGGAAAAGCTCCTCAAACGGGGCTTTTCTTTTGTAGGGAGAAGTGATAGGGTGGAGGTGATTATTAAATTAAGTTGAATTCCACGATGGGGTCAGCTAGTTTGAGTAGTTGTAAATAAAGGAAATTATCACTATAGGTACAAACGACCCAGTTATAAGACAATAGTATTAGTTAAATAAGTGATCTAAAATAATAAAATATCTAACAAATTATAATGGCTATTTTTTTTGAAACTCAAGATAGGGTGAGGTCATTAAAATAAAAAGCCCAGTTGCGATCCAAGCTACTGATCAATTTAATAATCGTTCTGGCTTAGCAGAGGATGGTAGTATAGAAAATTCTATTCCGGGCGCTGACTATCAAATATGGGGCGAGCATAAATACGTTTTTCTACCGACTGGCGATGGCGAACAATATAATATTGATCTCAAGGGTACGGGAACTGGCACGTTTACCTTGCAACAAGAAACTATTAATGACGACCAAACAACTCAGACCCAAGTTTTTAGCAATATCCCAGTTACTCCCAATCTCTCCGGAGAATTTCAGTTAAATACTCAATCCGTACTGCAATTAGATATGGATAGTAATGGAACAATTGATCAAAGCCTGCAACCATCTGCAGTGATTGATGCGAATCAATCCCAAGATTTTGTTTTGCCAGTTACAACTGCAGCTATCTCTAGTATTCAAGGACAATCAGGATTTTATCGGGACAATGTAATTGTTACGATGACGGCGACCGACCCAGTCATTGCTGGCCACGAAACAAAAACTTCCGGTGTTTTCAAAACCCAATATAGTTTGGATGGAGGAATGTATCAGGATTCTGTACAGCGAATTCTTATTTCCGATGAAGGTAGTCACACCCTCTCCTTTTTCTCTACTGATTCGGCTGGTAATAATGAAACCATACAGACGATTACTTTTACGATTGATAAAACCCCGCCAGAATTTACGTTTCAATTTGATCCAGTCAGCAAAGATTTGAAATTTAGTGGCACGGACAATATTTCTTCCCCAGTAATTGTTTCTGATCAAGATGATTTAGTCACACTGTCCGATCAAGCGGGCAATCAAAAAATCATTAAACTCAAAGATAAAAATCGCCGTCGGATTACGAAAGCCGAGATTCAATCTATTACCTATAATGGTATACCCCAAAATCTGAACAAAAATCGCTTCCTCTTTTCTTGGCGACTAGATCGACAAGGTAATCTGACTTCGCTCTCTCAAAACATAGTTTCCAAAAAAGAATTCAATATCTCCGCAGTGTACTCTAACGGTAAAACTTTATTAGTTGGTAAGGATGTGACTGGTAGAATACTACAAACCAAAAATGGTCTTGTAATACTCAAGGTAACGACAGATAAAGGAGATTTGAAGTGGAGCTATTAGGGTGTGGTATAATGGAAGATATGAAGAAATTAAACATTTTGATTTTCGGAGTAACTTTTCCTTTTATTCTAATGTATATTTATGATTATTTTTTCCAGTCTGCTGGTAATTGGGGGGGTAATTGGTTTTGGCTAGAAGATTATCAGAGTTATTTCAAGATATCATTTCTATTATTTTCTATCGTTAGCAGTATTAAGTTAATTACTATCTCCAAAAAAGAAAAAAATTGGTTTTGGTTTACCCCATCGATCCTATTACTGATTTCATTAATATTTTACTTATATATGGCTCTAGTATATGTCAATCTAACATTTCCTTAAACTGAATCGGATCACCAAGATTGAAAAGAAAATTGAACTTTTAGAAACCAGATTACCTAATGGTCAAAAAGTTACCAAGCGAATTGAGAAATTGGAAAAACGAATTGATAAGATTCTTGGCGTGAAACTTCTCAAGGAATTAGAAAAAATGTATAATAAGGGTAATATTAATAACCAGACATATCAACTTATTAAAGAGGATATAGATTGGTTATTGAATTATTGATATGAAAAAAATTCATCGAGGTAGTTTATTAGTTGGTTTATTGGTTGGTTTACCATTCTTTTTCTCTGATAGACTGGCTGATATCATAATTAATATATTTTCAGGGATCAATCTTACTATTTGGACTTATGGAATTTTTGCTTTTAGTATCACCCTACCAATTTTTTTATTAGTAGTCTTCTTGCTTAAAAAGAAACAGATTATTGATTCGATCCTATCTCCATTATATGGATACACGATTGGTTTTATTACAGTATATCTACTGTACGGCATACTTGCTTTAATCGCTCTCTCAAATTGGAGATTGTTTTAACCAATTCAATCTCTTAGTAAGAAAAAAACCTCGCATTGCGGGGCTTTTCTTTTATAAAGAGGCGTGATAGGTTAAAAATAATTTTAAATATATAAAATATGACCAAAAACTCCACCAACGAATTTTCCTCAACAAGAAAAAAATTATTTGCGCTACAAAAAAGAGGTTTTCTTTTTCATGGATCGTCCCATAAGATTGCGGTATTACAATTAAGACAGCCAGTTAATTTTAATATCAAGAAAAATAAATATCTTATTCACGGAAAGCCTTGTGTAGCGGCCACGCCCTATGCGGACATTGCTGTTTTTAGAGCAATAGTGAACAAAACAAATTTTCCTTCTCGGAGTAAGAGTTATGCAGCTACTTTTGGTATTAATTCCCGCACTAAAAAACTAAATCTTAAAACTACACAAAGAGTTATAGAGAACTTATCGAATCAGCATGGATATGTCCATGTGGTAGATAAAGAAAAATTTTCCAAAAGATCGATTTGGGAATGGCGTTCGTCCAAAATAGTAAAGCCGTTGAAAGTAATTAAAGTTTCAGTTCGTGATTTGAATCGTGACGCTATGAAAATGATAGATTATGATTTTAAGATAATTAAAAATTATAAGAAATAGATTTTAATATCGTCTAGTACATAGATTCTAAATTAAGACTTTCAAAAATAATCTTTCCCCCCCTATACCCCGTTAGAAATTAAATTTCTAACGGGGTATACTGTACCTATGGATTTTTCCTCCTCCGCACAAGGCTCCGGCGAGACTCTGCTCTCTCGTGGCATATCGGAAATTATTGAAAAGAGTGCTTTGGAACAGGCCTTGCAAGGCAAGAAGAAACTTCGAGTGAAGTTTGGCATTGATCCGACTTCGCCGGATTTGCATTTAGGGCATACGGTACCGCTTCGGAAGTTAAAGCAATTTCAGGATGCGGGGCATAAGGCAGTGCTGGTGATTGGCGATTTTACGGCTCACGTAGGTGATCCGTCCGGACGAGACAAAACTCGGCCCATACTTACGGAGAAAGAAATCAAAGCCAACCTCAAAACCTATCTTGCTCAAGCCGGAAAAATTATCAATTTGAAAAAAGCGGAAATCCACTACAACAGCAAGTGGTTTTCAAAAAAACCTGGAATTATTTATGACATTGCCTCTCGAGTGACGCTGCAGCGGGTGATTGAGCGAGATGATTTTCAAAAGCGCATTAAAGGCGGACAAGATATTACTACATTAGAAATCCTATATCCGCTTTTGCAGGGTTATGATTCAGTCATGGTCAAAGCGGATGTGGAGCTGGGCGGCACCGACCAGAAATTTAATCTTCTCATGGGGCGGCGGATTCAACGGAGTTATGAAATGCCGGAACAGAACATTATTACGCTACCACTTTTAGTGGGTACGGATGGCGTACAAAAAATGAGCAAGAGTTATGGTAATTATATTGGTATCACCGAGAAGCCAGAAGTGATGTTTGGCAAAATTATGTCTGTGCCGGATGAGTTGGTGAATCAATATTATGAATTATGCACGGATGCGGAACGAACAACTCAAGATCCGCGGGCCGCAAAGCTCGCCCTCGGAAAAATAATTGTTGGAATGTATCATGGCGAGAAAGCGGCGCAAAAAGCGCATGATGAATTCATTCGTGTGGTGTCCGAAGGGGGAATGCCGAGCGAAGTGAAGAGTGTAAAGTTAAAAGTGAAAAGTTTATCTTTAGTTGATTTGCTCGTCGAAGCGCAATTAGCGCCCAGCAAGAGCGAAGCGCGGCGGCTGATCGAGCAAGGAGGCGTGAAAATCAACAACGAACGCCAAGAGGATCCAAATAAAATCATCCAATTATCCGAAACAGCGATTGTAGTGCAAGTAGGCAAGAGAAATTTTTTGAAAATTATTGCCTAATCGGTTAAAATAGAGAGTATTATGTATCGAGAACTTTTCGCGGAATTAAAAATCTTGGCAATTTTTTTGGTTGTCGGAGGACTTTTCCTGTACGGCGTGTTTGACACCGTTTACGCATTTATAAAATAGGAACTTTTCTTGTTTACTCGTATGATTTGCGCGAATTTGTATTCCGTGTTATTTTAATGTGCGTCCCACGGGGGAAAGTTATTTGAAAACTAAATAAAATTACAGCAAAAAAGGAGAGCGCTTGATGACAGAGATGAGACTGAACGAAAAGTTAGCCGTCATTTTGATTGGCCCGCCAGGATCCGGAAAGGGAACCTACGGCAAGAAAATCGCCGAGGAAATGGGTGGAATGTATCTGAATACTGGTGATGTGCTTCGGGAAAAGAAAGGGAAAGATAAGAGATTAGCTGTCATCGACAAAGGAAGTCTTATCGATGACAAGACTATTCTGGACATCCTCCAGAACTTTCTTGAAAAAGTATCATCGGCGCCAATGGTCGTGCTGGATGGCGCCATCCGAACTTACTTCCAATCGGTGGCGGTTGTTACCCATCTTAAACACATGGGGTATGACCCGATCATCACGTTGGAATTGGTGTTGCCGCGCGAACAATGCGCCCGGCGTCTCCTGGATCGGAATCACGGAAGAGCGGACGACAATGCAAAGGTGATTCATCAGCGGTTCACGGAATACTACGAACCACTGACGAAAATCCTCCAGCAACTCAAGCATAAAACCATATTGACGAAAGTGAGTACGCTCGGGTCAATCGGGGAAGTGCATGTACGTGTTCGTCAGGAGCTCATCGCAGTCCTTCCAGTCGCAAAGTGAAATACGAAAATGTCCGTCAGGCTACTGACGGGCATTTTTTTATCCAGAATCCCGAGAAAGAAAGATTCTTACCTCATCTAGTACTTGATTGGGAGTGAGAGTAGATTTAATGAGAAAATAAGATGCGCCTAACGTCAGGCATTGTTTCACTACTTTTTCTTGAGAAAGATTAGTCATAATGACGATCGGGCCATTAGGCTTTTTCGATTTGTGTTTTTTGAGATCAGTGAGAATTTCTAAGCCGTCTTTTTTCGGTAACATAATATCCAGAATAATTAAATCATAGCCGCCCTCGAGCGCTTTTTTGTAACCAATTGCGCCATCGCCAGCTTCGTCAACGGCGTAGCCATCATTAGTCAAAATTTCTATATACAGATCGCGAAGCAACACATCATCTTCGACAATAAGCAGTTTTTTCGAAGTATGGGTTTTCATTATTTGATTGGTGTTGTGTTAATAAAAGATTTTGTCGAGTCTTCTTCCTCTTTCGGCGCGTCTGCCGCTACTTGCTTAGCAATCTCCGTACCGGCAATCGGCAGACTAAAACTGAATCGTGAGCCCTTCCCTAAGCCGTCGCTGTGAACGGTGATGGCGCCTTTGTGCAGATTAATAATGGATTTAGAAATATATAAACCGAGGCCGGTGCCGCGGGCTTCCGCCATCGCCGAATAAGAATTTTGCAGACGGCCGAATTTAGTGAAAAGCTTTTTCAAATCCTCCGGAGCAATACCTTGGCCAGTATCGGTGACCGAAGTGATAAGAAAATTATCTTTGATTTCAAAGCTCACCGTAATCGTACCACCTTCCGGAGTGAATTTCATCGCATTCCCGACGAGGTTCAAGAAAATCTCTCGCACTTTTTCTTTATCGCAGAATACATTCGGCAGTTTGGTTTTGATCGTTTCTAGCTTCAGATTTAGTTCTTTGATTTTCGGCATTATTTCTTCTTCTACTTCTTGAGCAAGATCGAGAAGGCTCATTTCAGCAAGTTGAAGGATGATTCGGCCGCTTTCAATGCGGGAGACATTGAGCATGTTATTCACAAGATTAATCAGGCGATCCACGGCAATTTTCGCTTTTTCCAGATAGCGTTTGGTTTCTTTCGCAAGTTTCTTTTTGTTCAACACCATCCAGAGATAGCTTTTAATCACCGTCATTGGTGTGCGCAATTCGTGTGAGGCAATGGAAACAAAATCATCTTTCAGTTTATCCAACTCTTGCAAGCGCTCATTGGCGATACGCAATTCCTCGGTGGTTTTTTGCAGGGAAGTATAGAGAGTCGCGTTGACGAGCGCAATGCGGACGCCATCGACAAACGTGCTTAGCGTTTGCTTCTCGAATTCGGTAATCTGATCTTCCGGCTTATTGACGCTCACGATAAAAGTTCCGATTGGCTTTTTATCAATTACGGAATAAATTGGATAGATGAGGGTTGTTTTTGTCCCCATCATCTGCTGAACTTTTTCTGAATTAATTTCACTAATCGCTGGCCGCAACACATCGTAGAGCTTAGTAGTCGTATAGACTTTATTCTCTTCCAACGCTTTGATGCAGAAATTTTCTTTTTCGTCGAGGCTAATCGCAATACTGGAAAAAGGAATTTCTAAAGATTTCAGCGCCGCGATTCCACCGCTACTTTCCGAAATCGCAATGCGTTTCAAAGTGTGAGTCGTGTGGTCAACAACCGCTAACACGCCAGTTTGATAGCCAAGAAATTGCGGGATGGAATTGGCAATCCTTTTTGCCAAGAGATCAAAATCGAGCGTTTGAAGAATGATGGAGTTTAAAGCAGAGGTCGCCGCAAAGGCTTTATTGCGCTCATCAAGGGTGGCAATGGTTTTCTGTTCTTCTTCGTGGATTTTTTCTCGGGCAGCAACCGTGCGAAGATAGTAGATGATAAATCCAACAGAAATGGGAACAACAATCATCCATCCAAAATAGGAGGATAAGAATTCATTAAAATTCACGTTATTAAGTATATCAGATTATTTCTGATATTGCCGTATGGGCAATCGGTTGTGCGCTTTTTCTCCTTTAATCAGGCCAAAACCATATTTCTGTACAATTTTTACAATCTCATCAAAATGCAGTGAACCGTGGCGTTCAAGAGTCAAAAGAGGTCGGCCTTCCGAATCAAAATTCACTTTATGAAAAGCTAGAATTGAGGTGGACATTGGTTCGTGTTTAGGATAATTCGATCGTATTTTTGTTTCGTCTTCGTGTGCAATCATAAAATACCCGGGTGTCCCTCCGAATTCTTCCTGTATCCCTTCCATTTTATAATGCGCTGGTTCTTCTTTGGCGCCGGTTAAATGGCGAGAAATATTCGCCGAGGTAATATACAGATATTTTTCTTTGATCTGGGCCAGAATTTTTTCTATTAATGCATTGGATGAGCATTGATAACCCGGGGCAATGAGTTGCACGGTTTTTACTCCATCTTGGATGCTGGTGAGATGTTCATAGATGTGAGCGGCGGCTGGTCCACGAAAGCCAAATGGTCCGAATTTATATAATTCATTAATGAGGCTAATTAAATTCTCCTGCTCAATCTCTTTTGGAACTTTCTCCCAATCAAATAAATTAAGAATATGATCTTTGGTAGTGGTAATACTCCCAACTTGATTTTCTGGCCTGCCCTTAGTGATATTGACGTAACTCACTGTTTCTTTATGTGGATGAGTCGCAATCGCATTAAAATTGCCAAATCCATACGCCATCACTGCGCCCAAAGAAACCGCGTGAGCGGCAGTTTCGATATCTTCCGGCTTAGCGAGAGAAAGTGAGTGAGTTTTCCAATCAGTGCTGGTGATTTTATTGATAATCCGATTTTCCGATTCGCTTAAATCCTCCGAATTGCCTTTAATGACTTGGGTGATATGTAGGGGGAAGCTTTGCGGCACAGTGTTAAATTTGTATTGTACCTCAAAGCGGCAGGGAAATAAAGAACGTTGACCCCTTATTTTCTCCTTCTGATTCTGCCCATACCTTACCTTTATGAGTTTGGATGATTTCTTTCACAATATATAATCCAATCCCACGCCCAGTTGTATACATTTTTTCCGCGTGTTCACCGCGTTGGAAATAGCGATTGAAAAGTTGTAGGTTTAGGATGGTTGACAATTATTTATTTTCGAAGTATTTTTCTTTATAGAAACTTGAGCCTGTTATTTCGAAAGGAGGTGGTTAACTATGAAAATTCGTGGTCCCGGCGGTGGAGATAGTAACGATTGGGATGATGCGCCAGCTAGTGAGCAGGGCAATGATGGTAATGACGATGCTGATTCGGCCAACGAATCTGGATTATAAAGACTTACACTAAGGGGCTTTTGATGAATAGTCATTAGCCCCTTTTAGTTTAAGATGTTGATAACCTTATAGTTTTAGAATGTATAATTTTACAAGTCTATATCGATAATGGATATACAATTTAAATATATAATCGATAAAGAAGCTAATTTTGCATATTGGGCTCAGTTAATGTTGGGGAAATGGGACTGGTATTTCGAAAAAGAAAGGATTGAATTATTTAAAAAAATGAGTGGTGAATTTTCACCCGAAGAGCAGAGTGCACTTAATCAGCTTCGATTGATCCTACAAAAAGAAGGAAATCAAAGGCTTTGGCTTTGGCAGAGATATGCGGGAAGTGAGATTGAAGATAATATAGAACAAGAAACCTATTCTTCAGTTAGAAAGATACTGAATCAAAAATTTGAATTAATATGGGGACAGGAATTTTTACTACTGCAGCAATGGGAACGCTTACTTTCCTCATTTGATATAAAGAAATTAGAAATTCCTATTCAACAAGCCATTACTTTTTTGGGCGGAAGCAATAAAGTAGGAATTTTTCCTGTAAAACTTTTTATCGGTAGCGAGATGCCGACCGGAGCAACTCAACTCCTCGTGCTTAACCTTTTAATGCTCAATATTTCTCATACACCAGAGAATAAAATCAATAGGGCAATTGGAACTATTATTCACGAATCCCTGCATCTTGTTGATAACCGAACTGGCTTATTGAAAGATTTAGCAAAGCAGGCTTTTGTGCAAGAACTCAAAACACAGTATGAGACTGAACTAAAAGGCGGCTACAAATGGAAATATCTTTTTACCGAAACGATTTTGAGGTCAATTGCCAGTCATCGTTCTAATACATATATAGGAGAATTTCTTGAGTACGATGACGCAACGAAGAAAATTGATGCCGACCTAAGTCACAAAAAGCCCTTAATTGAGATCGGCTACGAATTTATGATTCGTATCGCAGCGAGTAAAATGTTGGAGGAAACCAAGGGATATCTTAGCTCGGGGAGAATAATAGATCTTGCATATATAAAGAAAGTTGCTAAGACATGGACAGAACTTCTCCATGAACAGAATCGTTAATAGTATGAGACCCTTATCTATTTTTTATAAAGTTTTTTTATTTCAGATAAGGAGTAGAATAGAAGAACCCACCTCAAGGTGGGTTCTTAATTCTATTTGAGGGCCTGAAGTCGAAACAGTATTTTTTTCATTTTCATCAAACAACTACGATAAGCAGCGAAGCGAATCACATCGTATCTTTTCCCCTCGAAGAATCTATGTTCTTTGAACCTACCTTCTTCAATAAACTCAGCAGTGCGTAGAGTTGATAACGAATGCTGGTTATATTCGAATGTTTCAAAGTAGATTTTATGTAAGGGAAAATGATCGAAAAAGTAACAAAGAAACAATATACTAGCCTCTGCTCCATATCCTCTTTTTTGATACTCGCCTATAATATAGGTAGCTATAAAGACATAGCCATCTATCGAGTTTAAATCAAAACTGAAGATAGTACCGATAGGCGTATTCCCATCTTTAACCTCGATCAATAATTGGAGGTGGCGGTTTTTTCCAAGATCGTGCTTTAATTCAACAACGAATCTTTCGAAATTAACCGGATTTCTCCTATTGGAGCACATTTGAATATACTCTTTTTCATTACGCCACCGATGAAGAATTAGAAAATCTTTTTCTTCAATAGGCCGTAGTCTCAACCGACGAGTTTCTAAAATACTCATTGTGATTCTCCTTTTATGTGAAATTTGCAATGTACTAACCAACTTTACTCATTATTATATACATTACATAAAATATTTATTTATGTCAATTTTAATAAATTTTGAACCACAGTTTCATTTCAGTGTTAAAGAATAGTACTTCAAATTGATTAAGCAATTTGGGTTAAAATTTTGCATTATCAATGATATGATTATTATACCTGATGATTGCTACAAGTTCGTTGAAATTAATGCAATGGACAATAGATTCAGATTGAACAATGATCGGGTCTGAAAAATATTCGTTTAATCTCTTATATATGTACCAAAAATCTTATATTGTAGTAAAAGTATTGATTAGAAAGAAAAATACATTTCTTATTTTAAAGACTATGGAAAGTAATCAAAATGATGAGCTGGTGGGGTGGGAAACTCCAGGAGGAAAGTTGGAAGCTAGAGAGGATGTAATTGACGGTCTGAAACGTGAGGTTCTGGAAGAGACCGGACTAAGGATTAATTTACTTAGCCCCTTTAATGTATATTCTGGTTACTCATTTTCTTTTGATAAAGATACAAACGTTATCGGAATAAATTTTCTTGCAGAATATCTAGAAGGTGAAGTTGTTATAGATCCTCATGAACACACCCATTATCAATGGATTACCGTTGATCAAATTCGTACGCTGAGAAAAAGTTTGGGTTTACAGAAAGAAATAGATGCATACGAACAGTTTATAAACAAATACAAAATTAATATATGACTGATTCTCAACCAATTGCGATTGGGGTGCGAGCATTAATAATCCAAAAAGATAAAGTATTGTTAGTTCAACAAACTAATCGTTTTGGGAAAGTAATTTATCTTTTACCAGGCGGGGGAGTAAATCAGAACGAAAGTCTGAGGGATGCAGTGATCCGCGAAATTAAAGAAGAGACTTCTTTATCAATTGAACCATTGGATATTAGTTTCGTTCGAGAAATGTTTTCAGCAGGTCGTATAACTTATGAATTTATCTTTAGTACTAAGAATATTAGTGGAGATTTGTCTTTGGGGTACGATCCAGAACAACAAGGATTAGAACCGAAATTAAAAGGAGTAGTATTTTTTCCGATAGCAAAAATAAATGAAATAGAGTTATATCCTATTCGATTAAAACAAATTTTGATGAATCAAGACAATAAAGAAAATAGGAAAATTTTTCTCGACAAGGAGATTTTTTAAATAGCAAGTTCAAAACTGAAAGATATTACAAGCTTATTTTTTTAGGATTTTTTCTAAGCGTTGTTTGATATGTTTATGCCAAAATTCATATTGATTGAGAGTTTTTGAATTTATCCATGCATATTGATCGTGTTCATCACTAAGTTTAATTTTTGTAATGTTTCTGACCGTACCGACAAATGTTACGCCATAAAAATATTTATTTTCATTTTTATCGTACCAATTATCTATATCTATAATATTGGTAATTTTAAAATCTTTAATCTTGGCTTCCTCAAAAACTTCTCGTTTTAATCCCTTAAGCCACGTTTCCCTAGCTTCCATTCTGCCGCCGGGTAAAAGCCACTTACCTCGAGGGTCTCTTAAAATCAATGCCTCATTTTTTTCGTTCAGCAAAATTGCGTTTTGAGTAATAATAAATAAATTATCCATCATACTTTTTTATGATAAATAACAATACCCTGTCTGATCAGTAACTCATTAGGGTTAATATACTTCCCGGTAAAGTCAAACCAAACTTTTAAAAAATCATCTTTTTTCAGTTTCCGTATTTTCCCTATTTCTGGATCTTGAAGATAAATAAATCTGTCGTCGATTCCCTCTACGACAGAATAATGACCATCTGCAATATTTGAATCCGAGTAGTCTGGTCTTCCTCGTGTAAACCAATTGACGATAACAGGAATACCTTTTTGCAGCCATTTTTCTATATCGTGCAAACTGCTACGATTTTTGACTTCTGCGTGGAGTCCAAAATGTTTTACGGCACGGACAATTCCTTTATCGTTTGACCCTAATTTTTTTATAGTACCCATACACTTCGCAATAGTTTTTTCGGTCGCTTGGATTCCATAATACGCAAGAACGATCTTCAAAGAAGCTGGCCCACACATACCAGCATTGAGTGTTTCTTGGAATGGTTTAAGTTTAAGATATTTTGTCATAATGATAGTAATTTAGAGTAGAAAGTTTCTAGTCCTTTACAAAGTTGATCTTACTATATTATAGATCGAGCTGTATAGTATAATGAAAACATTGTAAAAAGGTCGGGAATGATAAGTTGTGAATTATGATTACTCTTGAAAAAGCGAAAAAAGCATTAATGGCTTCCGAAGCCAAGGCAAAAGCATTGGGTATTACAGTGTCTACGGCAATCGTAGATGACTATGGCACCTTGATTGCGTTTTCCCGAATGGACGGAGCTTTGCATATTAGTCCAAAGTTTTCTGAGGCAAAAGCGTTTACGTCTGCTTCTTTGGGTTTGCCATCGGGAGATGTCGCGGCGTACGCGGCGGATGGAAAACCTTATTTTAGCATCAACACTTCCTTTGGCGGAGAATTGATGGTGATCCCAGGTGGAGTGCCGGTAAAAGTAGGAGGGAAAGTAGTGGGTGCGGTTGGCGTTGGCGGTTCAATGGATGTGACTCAAGACGTGGAATGCGCGAAAGCGGCAGTGGAAGTTTTGGAAAGCTAGGAAATTTATTGACTCTCTTTCCGGTTTGACTCCCTCAATAATAAAAGACGCCATATACTATGGCGTCTTTTATTAAGTTGAGCGGGTAACGGGAGTCGAACCCGTATCTCGACCTTGGCAAGGTCGCATAATAGCCGCTATACGATACCCGCGCTTAAGAGTTAGTGTATAGATTTTCTCTTTAAAAATCAAATCTTTTGTTGCTTTTTTAAACTACTCGTGTCAAATTGAAAATAGCTCATAAATTATAAAAAGGGGAGGTGATGCAATGTCATTACACACAGGCTGTATCAAAGTAAAACATTCGTCATTGAAAGGCTTGCTGATTTCTGTTATGAATCGGCATACCCTTGAAGACGGAAAGACGCCAAATCCAGAAATTGTCGAAGGAAAAAATTATGTATGGCATTGGCCAGAACTCGGACCACCTTCGGTCCTCTTGGGAGATTACTACAAGCGAAATCTGCCGTGGGAAGAGTTTGAAAAGCGATACCTTGAGCATCTGCGCACGCCGGAAATTGTAGGTAGTTTACATAAACTCATTGAACTTGCGAGAACGCAGGAAGCGATCGTGCTTTGTGTCGAAACTACTCCCGAGCATTGTCATCGGCGGCTTCTTGCTGAAGAGTGCCAACGACTCGCTCCCGACCTCAAAATAGATGTCCAATAAACCCGTTACCAAAATTGTAACGGGTTTATTTTGTTAAAATCTCAAATCCTTTTTTAGTCACTAAGAGCGTGTCTTCTATACGAACGCCAAATTTTTTGGGCAGATAAATCCCGGGTTCTACGGTAATAATCATTCCGGATTTGAGTACGGTTTTGGATCCGGCGCCTACATACGGTAACTCATGAATATCCAGCCCCACACCATGGCCGGTGCTATGGATGAAATATTTTTCGTAATCGTATTTTCTAATCACATTTCGGCAAGCCGTATCAATCGTTTCCGCAGTAACTCCCTCTCTCACAGCGGCAATGCCGGCTCGCTGGGCTTCTTGGACTATTTTATAAATCTTCGTAAATTCCGCTGTTGGTTTCCCGAAAAAAGTAGTTCGGGTAAAATCAGACATATAATGTCCGACGGAACAACCAAAATCCATCAACGCAACCGAATTTTTAGTAAGTTTTTTTCCTTCTGGAATGTGATGGGGGAATGCGGAATGTTCATTAAAAGCCACGATAGTTTCGAAAGCCAGCGCTGGAGAACCATAGGTATGAAAAAGATTTTCTAACTCAAATGCCGTTGCTTGTTCAGTAAAACCCGGTCGAAGTTTTTTGAGCATTGCCGAATAAGTTTTCGCAGTGATGTGGCAGGCTTTTCGAATCAATTCAATTTCTGCGAAATCTTTAATGATACGTTGGGTAAGCACCAATTGTTCGATTGCAGTCCAACGCACCTTTTTAATCTTAGTGAGAAAATTTAGGAAAGATACTTTGGTCTTGTTCGGGTCGTAGCCGATTTTTGTGAGATGCTGTTCGCGGATGCTCATTTCCAATTCCTTTGAAAAAGATTTTGGCGAGAGGACTTTGAGGCCCATATCGTCTTTGGTAGTATGCGTGGCGTGAGCTTCGAGCAGAGACGGAGCGAAAAGAAAATCCTTGTCCGGCGTAATCAGCACAAAACAGCCTTCCGGATGAAACCCAGTCAAATAAAAAATATCTGCTCGATCCAGAACAATGTAACCATCACAATCTTTTTTAGAAAGATTCCGTTTCAGTTTTTTACGGCGTTCGGCGTACATTGGTATGGTGGTTTTCTAAAAAATCACTCACTTTTTTCCAAAAAGCGACATTAAATAGTTTTGTGGTTGAGAGATGGCCACCTTTTTTAAGTAGAGTTATCTTGCAACCGAGTTTTTTGGCGAATTGCACGGAAGTGCGGGCGTATACTACCTTGTCATCTTTAGCGTGAATAAGGTAAATTTTATTTTTATCTAAATCTTTAATTGCCGTGATAGGATTATAAAACTTCCCATTTTTTAATTTATTCCAATCTTTTTGCTGAAAACGATAGCCATTCCCAAAGGCGATCTTGGTAAATTTTCCCATCCAATCGATTGGTTCGAGTTTAGTTTCTACTTGCCAGTCTACCACCGGAGAAAAGGCGACTGCCTTTTCCACCCTCTTATCTTGCGATGCTAAAATTGCCGCTGGACCACCAAAGCTGGAACCAATAAGATACACACTAGGATTCTTGATTTTATATTTTTTATTATTCCAAAGATTATAAAAACCAGACGAAAGAGAATCGATCACATCAATCACATCTATGTGGGGTGATTTTTTCAAAAATGATCCGTCGCTTTCCCAACTACCCCGATAGCGCGGCGAAAACACCCAATAACCTTTTTTCGCGAGAAAAAACAGCAACTCTTTTTTACTTGGATAACCAGGCATCCCACCGCAAAGAATAATAACTTTATTTGATCGCCGAACTGGCGGTACAAATTCCGCAACGATTTCTTTTTTTATTCTCGTTCTAAAAACGTGAAGCATTTTAAATAATGGTGTCTTTATTGTACCAAGCTCGCACCTATTTTCAAAACAAATGATGTGGCACGCGCGGAGCGCGTGGTGAAGCGAAACTAAATCGTATGCTCCTAGAAAGCCCCGCCACCGCCTCGCTTCACTTGGCAACCCCAAAAAGAAAAAATGTTCCCCACCCTTTTGTTTTTCGCGCGCGGTGGATTTTTTCGCTTCCGGAAAGAAAAAGGCTCTGTGGATTTCTCCACAGAGCCTATGAGTTGAGTGAGCCGAACCTAGTTCAGCTCGGGAACTTCAGTGCTTTTAGCGACCGTTGCGACCTTAGCGAGAAGACGCAGAGCATGAGCGTGGTCTTCTTCGTTTCCAGCACCGCAGAGGTCCTCGAGCACCACCACTCGGTAGTCACGATCATGTGCCTCGCGAGTAGCCGATTGGACAGCCATGTCCGTTGCCACACCACCAAGAAGGATGGTGTTCGTCTTGAGCGTCCGAAGGATCGCTTCGAGCGATGTTGCATAGAATGCACTGACACGGTGCTTGGTGATGAGAAAATCCTCGTCGGCCTTGTTCAAAGACTTGTGGATTTCCGTCGCCCAGGTACCGAGCTGGAGTGCACCGAACTTCTTGGCGGCTCCAAAGAGCGGAGAGGATTCTGGCCACTCGCGATAATCGGACGAAAAACCGACCCGAACAAAGATGACGGGGATATTCTTCGCCCTCGCCTTCACAATGGCAGCGTTTACGTTGTCGAGAACGCCGTGAGTCTTCACAAATGCCGGATAGCCTTTACCGGCGAACTTCCCTTTCTCATCAACAATCTCGTTGATGAAATCGAGCAGGACCAGTACTGTTGTCATATTTTCTCCTTTCATGGTTGTGATTTTGGAGAAAGACTTTGCAGAAACTCTGTAAAATCTTCCACTGTCTCTAGGATATACTCCGGCGAAAACTTTTTCAAGTAGCTCGACGGATGATATCCATACCCGACGCAGGCGATGTCCACCGGAACATCCCGACAGTAAAGCACATCGCTGGCGAGGTCGCCAACGTACAATGCTTCGGAAACTTCGGCATTGAACAACGCAAGAGCGCTACGGATTTTTTCCGTCTTTGTCTTACGATGTTCTCTGCCATAAACACCCTGCACGAATGTCTCATCAAACTCCTCGCACTTGCGGAGAATGGTATATACCGCCTCCGAATAGCTTGAAGTAATGATGATTTTTGGCAAGCTACAACGCGAGAGAGCGCGCATCGCCTCGTGGAATGGCTTCACTTCAGTGGCGCGCTGATTCATCGCGCTGGAGTGACAATCAAAGAATTCCCGCGTTTCCTCATCGTTCAGTCCGAAAGGATACAGCGAGTGCCGTAGCTCGACGCTATACACTCGCGCCATATCTTCTCGGGTTCTGACTTCGGGGATGGTCGGAAACTTCCTTCGTAGGCGGTTAATCTCCTCCATGCAAATCCGCATGCTGTCAGAGATCACGCCGTCGAAGTCGAGAAAGAGAAGGCGATACTTTTTCATTTTTCACCCTCCTCGTTCGGCTTCTCCAGAAGCGGCCAGTTGTATGCCCTGGGAGCCTTGTAAAACTCCTCGAGCATGTCTGCCTGCTCTTGCGTGAGATGACCCAACGCCACGCCAACCTTGAGGATGTTTGGATAGCTCGTGAGAGAGTAGACGCCGCCTAGATTCAGCGGTTCAAACTTCTTCCACATACTCTCGAAACACCAATTGGTAATGGTGATAAATCCAGGGGTCTTGATGTGGAATTCCCAATCAAGTGCCTCGATTCCCTTGAGGATGGTGTCACCGCTACCGCAGAGGTCATCAATGATCACAGCCTTGAGACCTTGTTCGGGGTTTCCCTCGACTAATTTCCCTACACCGTAACCTTTTGGCGTGCCTCGGATAAAGGCCATAGGAAGCGTCAGGCGAGTTGCAATCCGTGCTGCCCAAGAAACTCCGGCTGAAGCAAGACCGACAATGATCTGCGTTTCCGGGAACTTGAGGCGAATGATCGTCTCAATGTACGCCGTGCATGCTTCGTAAGCGAGGTATGAGCGGTTGAGATACCTACAATTGCAGTAGCAGGGAGCTCGAATACCGCTCTTCCAGATGAACCAGTCCTCGCGCTTTCTCTTGAAGTCCACGAGATATGATTCCGTCTCGAACAAAAGTTGCGCGGTATGGTCGCCGATTTCCTGATTCCAGACTGTCGTTTTCATTTCGTTTCTCCTTTCGTTTTGTTGAGGTTCAGTGCTTCGATTAAATCTACCGGAACACCCATGTTGGCGATTGCGACGGCCTGATTTGCTCCCTTGCCGCCAGGTATAAGGTCGCAAGACAAGCCCGTGATCGTTTCTCTTACTGCAGGAAATCTGTCAACACGGACAACCACGTCCGTATTAATACTTCCCAGCATACATACTTTGGAAGTCATGGCTGGCCTCCGTTTTTAGGTTTTCAATGAACTACCCCCGAAACCATTTTATGGTTCAAAATAACATAGCATTTATGGGTAATATCGTAAAGGGGTTACCCCTAAAAATTTTATGACCCTGTTTTAAAATATTTTGAGCCTTTTTCTTTCCGGAAGCGAAAAAATCCACCGCGCATTCCTCCCACAAAAATAGTTTTGCTTTGCAAAATCCGCTCCTCTTTCCTAATCCTGAAAATGTTTCTACTAGTGGAATTATACAACTCTGCTCGAACATTTTTTGACACAAACTGAATGGTTGCCGCGCTTCGCGCGGCCGAATCGGTCGGGCAAAAATCGGAAAGTTTGATCTTGGTGTCCCCATGAGGAATCGAACCTCAATTTCAGCCTTCGCAGGGCTACGTCCTATCCGTTGAACGATGGGGACTTATCCGAAATTAGATGGTTTTAATATACCCGCCACTGACGATTTTAGCAATGCGGTCACTTACGTTTCCTAAAATCCAATCATTCTGGAGATGCCTTCCGCGAGCGAAGTTTGGTATTCGATTTCCTGAAGATGCGTTCCCAAAAAATTTCTTAACACCGTAATATCTTTCGGACGAATCAGAATATGCAGATACGGATGCAGGCGTTTACGAGTTTTTAAAACCAGCTCACTGTACGGCTCTTGTTCTCGTTCATGGATATGAAATCCAGTCAGCTCTTCAAAGTTATAAAAAGCGAGCGTGCCTACCGCTAAACCCTTTGCTGAAAGCTCAAATTCCATATCTTTGGGTTTTTCTTTCGCAAGACGCAGAAGCATTAGCTCCGCAAGAATGACGAAAATCGCAAAGAGTACATCTTTTTGCCAAAGCGCAAAAAGTAGAATCAGGACAGCGCAGACGATGCTCACCCAATACCAGCTCACATCCTTGGGAGAGTGGTCGAATTCTGGCGCGCGCCAGCTAATTATTTCAGAATGTTTTTGAGGTGTATCCATAGGTTTAATTAGAGTTCCATTCGTTTTTTAAAATCTTCGATCATCGGCACTTGATCAGGGTTGGTACGATAGAATTGTGAGGTATAATACGCAGTCCATTCCGCAAGAATAATCGCATTAAACATCCGCTGTAGGCGGCGGGTGCCTTCGAGGAGAAGTGGGTGAATGGGAAGGTGCCGTTCGCGGAAAAGATTTTCCAGAATCGTCATCCGTTTTTGAATTCGCGGATGATCATCCGAATCGTGGAGTAAAAGAAAAGCGAAGGGTTTAATGAGCGCGTGTGTATCCGGATGCGATTCGTAACTCGTCATTTCATTATGATTCAATTCGGGCAGGACATTAAAAAACGCGGGGATTTTTGCGGTTTCGTTCAGAGTAATTTTCCAGAAATAGGCGAGAGATTGATTAGCTTCAGACGCATAGATCACCGGAGTCAGATGTTTTAATTTCTGCGCGAGCGCTTGGCCAGTAAACTGGCTATGGGAAGGTTTAAGGATATTCACCAGTTGCGAAGCATCTTTAAGAATTTTGGTTTGCTTCGTCAAAGCGAGCAGTGCTTGAAAACTGTAACCGATGGCGGATCGCGGCTCGATTTTTTTATCCGGCAATTCTATATACGGAACTTTATGTTTGTGGGCTAAGGTCAACAGAGTGCCGCCGGCAGTCAGCACGGCCACTGGCAATTTCTTTTTCCGCGCTCGTCGAAACGAGTCAAGGATTTCTTCGGTATTTCCAGAATATGAGCTGATAATGACAAGAGTTTTTTTCTCCAGCGCCTTAGGAATTTCCGGCAAGTCATAATTACGATGCTGGAGTACATTCAGTTTCGGCGCGTAATCTTTGAGCAAACCGGCCGCAAGCTGGGACCCGCCCATTCCCGCGACAATGAACGATTCCGCGGCTTTGAGTTTATTGCCATTCACAATTTCTGGCGAATAGGAAAATTGCTGGGCAAAGTTTTGGATCGCGTCTAACATAGACATGCCTCTATTCTAGCATATGGTAGTTGATAAGGTTAGAATAAAAGGAATGAAATTAAAACGTGGCACAGGCTTGGTTGTGGTGGCGCATCCGGACGATGAAACGATTTGGATGGGTGGCACGATACTGATGAACCCGCAGGTGCGCTGGACGATTCTTTCTCTGTGTCGGAAAAATGACACAGACCGCCGGCCGCGGTTTTTTCAGGCATGCGTGCGGTACAAAGCACAAGGAAAAATGGGCGATCTGGAAGACGAAGGAAAATTAAATATCCAAAAGAGTATTCCTATTGCGGCCAAGCTCATTAAAAAATTATTATCCCCAAAACTTTCTTTTGATTATCTTTTTACGCACGCCGCGAACGGGGAGTATGGTCACCCGCGGCACAAAGGCACGCACCGCGCTGTGAAGTATTTGCTCGACCATAATGCGCTCCGAGCGCGCGAACGCTTCCAATTTTCTTACAAACTCGATACAATTAAAAGTATTGGCGTACCGCGTACACACGCGTCGATCCGGAATCTCTTGCCGGAAAAGATTTTTCAAAAAAAACGTTCGATGATTCGAGACATCTACGGATTCTCTGCGACTGCGTTTGAAACTTTAAGCGCCGGCCGAGTGGAGACATTCGATAGCTTTACATGAAATCAGTTATTCTCTACGCGCATCCGGTCCAGCCGGATGGGCTAAGTATACAAGGTCATTATTTATATAAAGGAATGCTCGAGAACGGCGAGCAGGTGGAACCGTGTCATTTAAGTTCGGAATTTGAAAAAAAATGGCTGTATACGTATTTTAAGCCGGATGTGGCAATTGGGATTGGCTATTGGAATTACACACCGGACATTATTCACGATCCATTGCAGTACGGCGTTCAGCCAGTGCCGTGGCTTGTGGCGGACGGTTGGGTGGCGAATTATCAAAAGGATTTAAGCGCGTTGCCGCTTGTACTGACCACCAGCACGTGGGTGAAGGAAACCTACGCGCGAGACGGAGTGGATACGAAAAATTTTGAAGTGATGCCGATTGGTTTTGATCCGAAAGTTCACCGGCCAGTTCCGCGAACGGATACCCGAGTCCAAGCAATACGAAAAATGCTTGGGATTGAGGATGACGAGATAATGATTTTTACGATGGGCGGAGATGTGACTTCTAAGGGCGCGCAAGAAATTCTGAAAGCGCTTAAAAAAGTGGATCAGGAATTTAAAAAATGGAAGTATGTGTGCAAAGTTTGGGGTGGCGATAGCGCGGACGATCATTACGAAGCGGAAATGAAACTGATTGAAGACTTAGGCGATTCTCAAAACAAAGTGCAGTATCTTGAAGGCTCTTTTTCGCACGAATTCACGCCGTATCTTTTGAGCGCGTGCGATATCTATGCCGCGCCCAGCCGGTTGGAAGGTTTTGGTATGATTCAAATGGAAGCGCAGGCCTGCGGCGTGCCGGTGATTTCGATTGATTACATGGGACCGCGAGAAACCGTGGTGCACGGTGAAACTGGTTTTCTCGCGAAAGTGGGAGAGACTGTCGATTTAACCGAAGAGTGGGCGTATCAAGGGATGGGTTTTAAAGAAGACCATAAAATTAAATTTGAAAAACCAAAAACATTTGGCTATCGCGCGGATATCGATGAGCTTGCGCAGTACTTGCTACGGCTGATGAAGGACCCGGATTTACGCGCGACAATGGGCAAAAAAGCCACCGCGAACGCAGTCCAGAAATTTGAATACCACATCATCGCGAAGCGGACGGCAGAACTCATCAAGCAACGCCTAAAACTTAAATAAAATAAGGAACTTTTTTCTTTTTAACTGATTGATAGGCGAAGATATAGGTACCAATAGACCAGGCTTGATACGCCGGGCCGTGGGGTTCGCCAGTTTTGCCGTGCAGCCATTCATGAAATTCCCATTCGTGTTCCACGCCGTGCTTATCCGCTAAGGCTAATTGCTCGAGTGCGCGTTGCGCTTTACTTAGTTGTTTCATTTTTACGAGCGCGGCCACGTAAAAACCGCCGATAAATGGCCAGATGCCGCCGTTAAGATAACTGAGCGGTAGTTTGGCATCGCATTGGGAAAAATACGAATGCCATTCCGGATCGCCCGCGTGAATCGGGGGGTTAATCGCTTTGCAAGGAAAAGGTTTATTGATATGGGTCTTCTCGATATGCCGAAGAATATTTTTGGCGATTGCCGGCGTGGCTAAGCCGGTGAGAATGGCGAGTAGATTGCCCAGCGTATCAAACCATTCTTCGTGCTCGCGTTCGCTGTCATGATTTTTCCACGCCCACGGCAGATAATATCCCAGCTCCGGACTATACAAAGCCAGATATTTTTCTATATTGCCATTCACTACTTTTTTAATATGCTCGGCAAGCGGTTTTTTACCCAAAAGATTAAGGGCGTGATAGTACAAAGCTTGCGTATTGATCGTATAACCGTATTTATGTGGGAAAGCGTCTTGCCAATCCATCGTCGGGAGTTGCGCCAAGAGTTTATTTTCATCCGGATCTTGGAAAGTCAGCCAACGCAAAGCTTGCTCAAGATTCGCGCGGTGTTTTTTCAAAATCTGCGGAGCGCGGTAGGCGCGCGCGTAGGTATAGAGGCCAATGATATACCACAGCGTTGAATCAATCGTATTAAAAGTAATGTTCGAATGCCGTTCTTTATTCCACGCGCCGACGGCGTTCGGAATTTGTCCCAACTGGGATTGGTGTTTGCTTAAGAGTTCGATGCTTCGGAGAAATGGTTGTTTGAATTGCGTGCCAACGAGACTGGCTCCTAAGCTCGCAATCATACTGTCTCGCGACCATGTGGCGTCGTATTCGCCGGGTGTGCCGGACGCGAAAAAGCCCGTGGATTTTGCGCAACGCCGCAACGCCTTGATTGCTTGTTGGTAACCTTCGTCAATGAGTTTCATAAATGTTTAGGCGATGTCGTGAACGGTGAGCCGAGCGAGTAAATAGGAAAGCGTTGATTCGGCGCCTTGGTTCAAATTAATCGCGTATTGGCCGACACCGTCATTGCAACCGCCGGTTACTTCATCATACACCATTTGATTCAAATGGTTTTTACCAAGAAACCATTGGAAAGAGGTAAACGCTTTTTCTAGATACTTGGATTTTTTGGTAATTTGATATGCGGCGATTTTGCTTTGCACCATGGCCGCGGCGTCTTCCGGCTGTTGATCAAAGTAGGCGCGCTTTTGGTGGCGAACATACCAGCCATTCTGGCCGATGGGGGAATAATAATTATTTTCGAAAGTGGTTTTTTTAAGAAATTCCAGACTTTTTTTGGCAACGGTAAGATATTTTTTGCGTTGGGTAAGATCGTACGCGTAGAAAAGCGATTCCGGTAGTGCGCTATTCGAATAGGTAAAGCGATCTTCAAACCAATGCCAGTCTGGTTTTTCGGCCGCGCTATAGGTTTTCAATTGCAGATCGGCAAAGGCGATGAATTGCGTGAGTAAGGTGGCGTCCGGAGAATGTTTCAGCCAGAAGTATAAGCCGAACATGGCAAACGCAATAGCGCGCGGCGATTGGAGCGTGGAAAGTGTTTTAAGCGTGGATTGAAACAGCGCGCGGACTTCGACAAGAATTTCCGGCGGCAGGGTTTGGATCCCCGAGACGAGGCCTAAGGCCCAGAGCGTGCGGCCTTGAGTGTCTTCATCAAATTCACTGATTAATCGCTTGCGATGCGACGAAACAAAATTCACAAACGTCCCATTTTTTTCTTGGCAAAATTTCAGGAAGTTTAAATAGATTTTAATCAGGTTCAAGAGATCGGGTTTTTGCGTCAGTGCGTAGGCGCGGGCGCTCACAATCAGCGCGCGGGCATTGTCATCGAGGCTGTAACCAAAACGTTTTGCCGGTTTGCTGTAGCGGGCGTGGTGGAGGATGCCGAATTCATCCGTCAGACGAAACAAATGATCCAATTTAATCTCCGGCAGTTTCCGTTCCTCGGTTTCGAGGTGAGCGTGTTTTTTGTAGACGTCAAAATACGCGGCGGCGACATTCGGCCAAATCATCTGGCGGGATCGTTCGTACGATTCTTGCCCCATTGCTTTCATCCGTTTCGGATCGCGCAGTAATTCCAGCAGCGTTTTGCTCGTCACGGAAGCATTCTTCGTCGGAATCAAAGCGCCATTCCGGTCATCAATAATATATTTCGCGTACGCGGTCGCGGTGCTGATAATCGGCCGGCCGCACCCCATCGCATAAGAAAGTGTGCCGCTCACGGATTGGCCAAGATCGAGCGTCGGGGAAATATAAATGTCCGTAGCTTTGAGATATTGGACGATTTCTTCCAGCGTCAGGTATTTGTTATAAAATTTCACGTTATTTTTCAAACCTAAACGATCCACTTCTTGCGTAAGAAAATTCCGGTATTCTTCGCCGTCTTCCCGACGTACCACCGGATGCGTCGCGCCAAGAATCAAATAGGTGATATTCGGGAAGTGTTTGACGATTTTCGGCAGGGCGCGGATTGTGTATTCGATGCCTTTGTTCCGGCTCAACATACCAAACGTAGAAAGCACGATTTTCCCTTTCAAGCCGAATTTTTCTTTGAATGTATCGCTCGGCTCAAACGGCGTTTGCGGGATGCCGTGAGGGATCAACACAATTTTATCGCTCGGAATCTCATAGTCTTTTTCCAAAAGGATTTTCGAATGCTGATTCATCACTACCAAGGTTTTGGAGGAATCCGCGATGGCGCGGACGACATTGTACAAATCCGGTTCCGGATGCGGCAGGACAGTATGAAAGGAAGTGACCACGGGTTTTTCCAAAGCCTGCAGAAAAGGGAGGAGATAATTACCCCAATCACCTCCAAACAAACCAAATTCGTGTTGGATGTTTACGATTTTAATATCGTCTTGGCGATTAATCTTTTTCGCCAATTGAATGTAGGGCGCGGAATCAGTGGCGGTCAACGCGCTGAACACTTTATTGCCGTAATTGTACATACTCGTGGATTGGTCGTTCAGCGCGACAATTTTTGCCTTCGTAATCGGATTGAATTTTTTTTCAAACGCGAGCGTGAGATCTTGCGTAAAGGTCGCGATGCCGCATTCCCGAGGCGGGTAAGAGCTGACGTAGAGGATATAGTTTGTCTGCGTGGGCGGGAATTTCATAGATTATTTTTCGCCGCTGTATTTCAGCGCCTGCAATAATTTCTGGAGATTCGTTTTCGCGACCCCGATGCGTTTATCCGCCGCGCCATAATAGATGTAGAGATCTCCTCCGAAAATCGCCGTGCCGGTCGGGAAGACCACATTACTTACAAAACCTTTTTTCTCCCAGGCTTCGGTCGGAGAAAAAAGCGGATGATTCAAGCGACCGATGACTTTCGTCGGATTTTTCTTGTCGAGCAGAGCGGCGCTCGCGTGATATACCCGCGCTTTATTCAGTTCTTCCACGGTGTGGAAAATGAGTAGCCAGCCCTCGTCGGTTTCGATGGGTGGCGCGCCACCGCCGATATTCCGAGATTCAAACCAGTATTTATTTTCCAGCACGACGTACTTGGCCAGATGTCGCAAATAGCGTTCCCAAAAAGTTCGTTTCTTCAAATCTTCAAATTTTTTAAAATAGGCAATTTGAATATCCGGAAGAACACGATGTAGCAACGCAAACTGGCCATTGATTTTCTTCGGGAAGAAAAACGCGTCTTTTTCCCAGAGTTGCACGTCTTTGCCCGCGAATTCGTCGTAATACGCTTCGAACATAAAATAGCGATCTTTCAATTTCTCTTGCTGAAAAATTTTGGCCGCTTCGTCGTAGGTAATCTGCGGGCTGATGATGCCGTGTTTTTGGAAACGCACTAAATCTTTGCTGGTCGCATAACAAAAAACGGCATTTTTGCCGTCGTGCGCCACGTAGGTAAGATAAAAAAGATTGCCGATTTTGGTGATGCGCGGGTCTTCCACGCCGGCTTTTTCGTACGCGTAATCGCGGGTAATAATGGGCTGGGACCAGCGCTCGACGATTTGCGTCGGGCCTTTGAGCTTCGCGTAGCCGATGGAGGATTTATTTTTCTGATCAATCGCGCGATAGAAAAGATGGACAAATTCCCCCTCTTGATAGCAGGCAGGATTCAGCACCGCCTTGCTTTCAAAACGATTCTTGGTTGGCTCGAGAATAGACCCTAACTTTTCTACATTCAGCGGCGACTCCATAGATATAAAAAGTATACATCAGAACGGAGCCGCAAGAAAAGCAAAATACGCGCTAATCTTTCTTTTCGCCCCATTGCCACTTCGGTTTTTCGCCGGTGAGCCAGCACACGGCAATCAAAATGATTACGGAGATCCCAGTTTCCGGAACAAAATTGATGAGCGTATCGCTCCCGGAATGTGACGCGGAATCCAGCCGCTGAAAATTCCACAGCGTGAAAGCGATAAAGGAAATTAAGATGAACCAGCCCTGCCAGGTAACCGGAGTCCACCCCCAGCCGTAAGTTTTTCTTTTGAACCAGAGTTTTTTCATTTAAGAAAGATATTTATTTTACTTCAGTTAAAACTTGGACATATGGCTCCGATGCTTACGATCGGAGCATTGATTTTGCGACGTTCGTATTTTCATACTCACGGGCAAAATCTAATGCGGTGGCGATGTCCCGAAGTTAGAACCAATTAGGGCACTTCATTACAGTCGCGTTGATAAAATTGTACGTGATTTAAGGCGAATATACAAAGAAAATCCTGCCTTATTCGACGTTCCTACTTTTGCCCAAAAACAGTATTAACTACTCGCCCCACTTCTTTATCGGAGAGTTTTGAACCTGAAAGACGAGTGGACGCGCCGGTGGAGGCAATAAGAGTGGCGCGACAAAGCTCCGTCAGACGTTGTGGCGAGATACTGGTATTCTTTTTTATGAGTTTAGATTTTTTCATAAATTTGGATTCTTATGATCTATTTCTTTTATAAGCCTCGAACTTCTCTTGGTCTATCTTCGTTCTCTCCCAATCGACCGGAGTAATACCACGGATAGTCTTGTTTTCTATATCTACATCAAAAATCATATCTTTGAGTTTCCATCCTCGCTGAATTCCAGCTTCTTCGAATTTGGCTTGCAACTGAATCATCTGCTCCTCTGCTTGTCGCTTCAGTGCTTCTATATCTTCATTTGAGTACCCTTGCTCTTTCAAATGTAAAGCATCTTTGTCATACCAACCGATACCTTGGACTTTTTCCATCACAATAAGATGTGCTCCAGATTGTTCTACTTTTGCTATAGGTCGAGGAGTTGGCAAACCAGCTTCACTAACGATTTCCATTATTCGGTATTCATAAAAAGGATCGCCAGATTCTCCGACTTTGCCCTTTTCGATATTTACTTTTTTGCCAATTGCACGGAGCTCAGTGTTGTCTGCATTTTTCCAAACCGGCAACTCTTTAACCGCTGTCGGATCTTCTCGCACCCTGCCAGTTTCATCTCGCTTTATTTCTCCTGATTTTATATTCTTTCCTTTAGATTCAAAGTATCCTAACGGGTCTTGTTTAAACTCTTCAGGCACAAAAGCTTCGCAACCAGATTCAACCTCAATTTTTACTTGAGGTACTGCTTCTTTATTTGGCTCAGATGTTGGATTTTCAAAACTCATATTAGTTCGAATCCCTTTAGGGTTCACTCATTTTATCACTTTCCTGTTTTGAAATGTAGCGCAAAATAAGGGAATTTTAACAGCTACTTTCCAAAACTACTGGCAGTGACGATGTCCGGAAGTTTGAACCGAAAACGTGGCTCAAATTCAAGGATATTGATGAAAGTATACGCGAATTAAGGGCAATCTACAAAGTTCATCCCCAATGGTTTGAGGTGCCAAAGCCGAAGTCAGCAAAGGGCAAGAATGAAGTTGATTACTCTGTCGGATCATGAAGTACGCTATCTGCGCTATTATTCTTTAATTCTTCCTGTCCAGCTTCTAGCAAATCTAGACCTTTAATCTTTGGCATCGCTGTGGCACCGATGTGCTCGGTCATCCCCCCAATAATGTTCGCTGTTCCCATGAGAAGTCTCTGCGCCTGCGCGTCTCTTTGCGCCCAAAATTTCTCGTATGCGGTGCGCTCTTTCAACACTTGTGCTCGCATTTCCGTATAAGTTTCAACCATTGCTTCTACTTGATGCACAAACTCATGACTGGTCACAAAACCGAATAGCGCATCAGCTTTTGTACCTCGATTTTGCGCAAGCGCTTTTTGAAGGCCTACATCCAGTAAACCCTTGCGAAGTAGCGTTGCGAGAATCACGACGGAATTTGGCCTGCAAACCCAAACGCTGTTGACGTTTCCAATATCCCCCGAAATCTCTTTAGGCATCACATTGCTGACGATGATGGGAACATTGGCTTTGGCGGATCGCAAGTTTTCCTTTATCGTTTGTATCCACTCTTCTTTCCAATTCTTATGATTCTTGCATTCCCACAAAATAATTCCGCATTCGGATCCTCTTGGGCTTCGAACGATCTGTCGAATATCGGTTCCTTTTACGCCCTTACCAATGGGATCGATGCCGTCGTCACGAAATGCGTCCTTTAGAACCTGTTCCATGTCGAGCTCCAACACTTCTCCCTGAAGTTGTTGAGACCCTTGCGCCGCTTTCCGCTGAGCTTCATCTAGCGCTTTCTGCGTATCAGATAATTTCTTGTCAGTCGCTGCCAATTTAAGACGATATTTATCATCGGCATTTTTTGTAGCCTCTTCCCGAATTTTTGTTTCCTCTTTTGCCATTCGCTCCTGCATCTCCAACTCGGCGTTTTCTTTAGCCTTGCGCTCTTCTCTTAATTCCGTCATCAAGTCGCTTAGCTTTTCACGCAGTTCTTTGTTGGATTTCTTCTCACTATCAGCTTCGGCTTTTAGCTCCTTTACTGCAAGGTCATTCTCGGCTGTGCTTTTCTTTTTTATCGCAAGCGTCTCAGCTTCAAACTTTTTCTTTGCAATTTCAACTTCTGCGTCTGCGGCTTTTTTCGTAGCATCAGCTTCATGTGCAAGTTTCTTTCTTTCAATTTCCAGCGTCGATTCCGCACTCTTTTGGGCTGTAATGGCTGCCTCTTTTCGTACTCTCTCTAATTCAGCCTCATGTTTTTTATGTTCAGCAAGGAGAACAGTCTTCTCAATGTCTTTGGTTAAGGCCTCCGAAAGTTCAATGTCTGTGCCGCATTTTGTACAGGTAATTGTAGTCATAGTGTTTATTTTCTTTTACACCCTGATGGCTGGATTAAACTTTAATATCGCCGTGTCTATCCTCGATCTCTTTTATTTTCGCTATTTTCTCCTCATATTCTTTCTTCAATCGTTCCGCGACTTTCTTTTCTTTTTCAACCTCATCGAGCTCTTGAGTAATTTCAGAGCTAGACCTAAGAATTAAATCTCGAATCTCGTTAACTTCCTTGAGTGGTCTGTTGTTTTTTTCAACCATAACTTCTGCTATAGCTTCCGCGATATGCCACGTCCCATAAAAAACATGGTCTGTTGTGCTCGCAAATGCTGGGAAGGCAACGTTCGTGAAAACCTGAATTCCAATTTCGTCATCAACTTTTACATCTTTCAATAAGTCATCGGTTTTTAGATCTGCAAACCCATGCGTAACCTTAAATTTTTTCCCATTCACTGTTACATAGTAAGTTTTGCGAACTTGATTCTTTTTTGCTTTCCGATTTTGTTCATCTTGCGGTATCGGCTCTTCCTCGATCGTGACGACATCCCTCTGATCTCTTTTTTCTATCTCTAAATCTGTAAGCCCTTCGTTTTCCCCCGCCTTACTCCTTATTTTTTCTTTCAAGTCCGGAAATGCGTACTCCTTTAGTTGAGGGATTTTTTTAATGGCCTTCATTATGTTGTCCTTTTGGATTTCCATTTTATCCAAAATACCTTGATCGATTTGTGTTTTTCGTTCAGAAGTTTTTGCCTCACGAACAATGTCTCGCATGAATTGCCAAAATATTCCTTCTTCTTTGACAATTTCTTTATATAGCGGTGATTCTTCAATAAATTCGCGTTTGTTGTGCGTGACAGGAACATGGTCAAGATGAATTTCTCCAGTAATTTGCCGAGCCTCAGGATGAGGATTAAAGCCCAATTTTGCAAACTGCATAATTAAACGTCCGCGACGAAAGACCCGAAAACCATAGTCGCCTTTATTGGAACCTTTCTTGAGTAATCCCCTCCAACCCCAGACTTCGTTACCACTTTCTAGCCTCTTTCGAAATGATTCTTTACCATCTGGCGCGTGATATTCAGTTTTAAGATCAAGTGACTTCGGTTCGCACCATTTTGTATTTACTTTTATTTTAACTTCGCCATTCTCGATAAACGGCGCGAAGCGAGTAGAGAGATCCTCTCTAATATTACCTGGTAGGTTTCCGTATATACTGAAACGAAGATCTTTTATACGAATTGTCGTATTCGATCTTTTTTTGTCGACTCCACTTTTAACTTTCATTTCGTGCTTAGTCCAGTCTCCACTTTTTAACCATTTTTCTTCGTCGAATTCCAAAATGTACTCTTCATCACTACCTTTTTGTGTGGTGAGAATTTGAAATTTTTTCCCTAAACTCATCGCTGCGGTTTTTAGGCCGAGACCAAATTCACCAAGTTTATTTTTTTTCGCGGAGTGTGCGAGCTTAATGCTGTTGGCCGCAGTTTCTTCGTCCATGCCGACTCCGTCATCGGAGATTTCAATCATGTTCTTCTCGTTATCGAATTGAATCTCGACAACGAGAGCCTTACCATCTTCGCGAGCATCAATTGAGTTATCAACCAATTCTGATATTGCTTGGCTAACGGAATAGCCGGTTTGACCAATCTTAGGCATCAAGCTTCGATCGGGAAGTATGTTTATCTCTTTTGTCTTAATATTTGCCATATTGATTGTTTTTATTAACTATAGCGACTTATAATTGTTTATATTGGGATCGCTTTGTATCTTATATCGGCAGATAAAATAAGTCAACAGGAAGTTATCCCCCAAAAAAATACCCACTCCCTTAGTGTATGTAAAGTATGTCTGTCAAGAAACGCCAAAAGCCGGTTTTAAAACGGCTTTTGGCGTTCAACTTCGTCGCTTCTAATTGCTTCTAACTATTTTTAACCGAAATTTGCCCAAAAGCTCTCATTTCCCGGGTCAAAATTTGATTGCTTCTAATTGCTTCTAATTTAGAAATTCGGCTCATAGTACGTATTCATAGATGCCCCGCCGGAATGAATTAGTCCTAACTCTTGCATTTTGCTTAAGTCGTTGTTAATTGTGGGTCTAGAAATATCAGGAAAAAGCTCGACGCACAGTGTTGCCGTGATTCTTTTTTGTTCAACAAGATAATCCCAGATACGAAACTGCCGATCATTTAGTTTACTTAATTTTTCGCCAGGCAAAATTACTTTGAAACTATTGGTTGTGTTTTTAAAAATTGGCTGAAGTAGTCCCCATTTTTCCGTTTCAGTAAATACAATATCAATACCCCTGCCGTATTCTTCCAGATAATCAAGGTCTTTCAGGCGTGCCGCAATAATTTCGTTACGACTAACCTGGGCATCGCGAATATTCTCTACCGTGACTCCGGGTGGTAAACAACCTGGGTTAAAAATTTCGAGTCTATCTTCAAAAACATTTACCTGTGTGTATGTCTCGGTAATCCTATAGTCACGGTGGATAACTGCGTTGGCCACAATTTCTCGGATAGCTTTTTCAGGATACTCATACCGATCAATTCGTTTTGTACCCACGATTTCAGCACTTGTCCGTATGTTACGCAATATAAACTTCTGCATCGTATCGATTTGTTCATTTAGCGTCCCATCTATGTCCGCTTTATCTATGATATCAGTTGCAACATTTGATCCTTTATATTTTACGCAACGAACAATGTAGCGATTAAAGGATCGTTTGAGTTGTGGCTTCTCCTTTGCAAAAATAAGAAAACCCGCAATAGTTGGAAAGTTCCCGCCATCAAATGTATCAGCTATGCCAAGATTTTTAAGCAGATCAAATGCTATTTCCTCAATGCGAGCATCGCGATTTGTCCTTTGCCCCATTCGGGTGAGAAGGTCATACATTTTCTTTTCTGATAGATCGCTAAGTTGGGTATCCGATGCTTGAGTACTATCAAATTTTGAAAGCTTAGCGTTATCAAGAAATCGTAGCATTTCTTCATGCGTAATTTTTCTATCTGTATTGCCATCGCGTACATAAGCACCGTTAGGCATGCCTGTATCCTTGTGATAACACGGTTTGTGTTGGTCAGAACATTCAGAAATATAAATAACGAGTATCGTCTTTCCACCTAGAGTCATTGGAAAATATTCTGGACGGATAACAACACTCATTTGCGTACTCACTACGTTACTCATCTTCTCTTGCAAAACCGCAAGCTCGGTAATTCCAGTGGCTTCCATAGAATTTCTTGACCTGTCTTCTGTAACACCAAAGACAATGAAACCGCCACCGGGACGATGAGAAAAAGCGGAAATGGTTTTCCATGTGTCACGAGGAAATCCACCGCGAGCGTCTTTAAACTCAACGCTGGAGGTTTCTGAACCCAATCTTATAGCTTCCTCAATGATTTGTTTGACCTTGGGTTCGTCCATAAAATAATTTTAGCAAAAATTTAGCATTTTTAACAGACTGCCTAGACTAGCGCTCTCTGGTACTAATTTTTTATTTTTCGATGTAAGCAATTTTGTAAAACCTAAGCAAAAACCGTCAACCTTTTGGAATGACAGTTTTTGTTACTAAAAAACCCTTATTTTGCTTCGGTTCGAACTTGGACTTCTGGCGGAGGCGAGAGGATTCGAACCTCTGAAAGGGTTTAACCCCCTTAACTCCTTAGCACGGAGCCGCTTTAGACCGCTCAGCCACGCCTCCAGAGATAAGTACATATTACTTAAGACTGCCGGATTTTACAAATTAAGATGAGTCTTTAATGACCTCGTTTCTTGCTGGACATCGGCTTTGGTTTTTGCGAAAAGCTCACTTTCACAATGTCGCTTTCCTGTATCTTGTCGCCGAGCACCGCGAGTCTGCCATTCACTGAAACCAATCTTTTCTTAATCAATTCATCCGCGTTTCTTCGGCTGACCGAGTGTCTTTTGAGTACGAGGTATCTATTAATCCGCATCGGGAACATTGGTTCATTCATATATATGAGCAGTGTAGTATAGATTGGAAATAATTTAAACTACCTGCGGCCAGACACTGAGGATTTGTCTTTTACGTCTTTTTCTGGTATTTTAAGTAAATTATCGCTTATGAATACGAATGCCCCGGATACGAGTAAAGCAGGAAAACGGCCGCCAGTGGTGGTGGTAGTTGGACATGTAGATCATGGCAAAACAAGCTTACTCGATTATATCCGCAAAACTAATGTGGTGGCGAAAGAAGCCGGCGGGATTACCCAGTCTATTGGCGCGTATGAAATCACGCATAACAATCAACGCGTCACTTTCATTGATACTCCTGGCCACGAAGCTTTTGGCAAGATGCGCGCTCGTGGAGCGGACGTCGCGGACATCGCGATTTTAGTGGTTGCCGCGGATGAGGGAGTGAAACCGCAAACCGAAGAGTCCATTAAAGTGTTACAACAATCCGAAACGCCGTTTATCGTTGCCTTTACGAAAATCGATAAACCGAACGTGGATGTGGATCGCGTGAAAAATGAGCTTTTGAAATATAATGTGCTGTTGGAAGGTTATGGCGGGAACGTAAGTTTTCAAGGAGTGTCGGCAAAAACCGGAGAAGGCATCAATGAATTATTGGATTTGATTTTGCTGACTGCGGAAATGGAAGAGATTCAGTGGAACGCGCAAAACATTGCCAGAGGTGTGATTTTGGAATCCAAACGGGACACCCGCAAAGGCATTGTCGTGCATATGATTATGAAAGACGGCGAACTGAAAATCGGTGAGAGCATTGTAACGCCCACCGCGAAAGGGAAAATTAAAGTAATGGAAAATTTTCTGGGCGGGCAAATCCAGACCGCGATTCCCTCGATGCCGGTGATGATTTTGGGTTTTGAGGAATTGCCGGAAGTAGGAGAAGAATTCCGATCGGGAAAACTTTCCGAAGCGGAATTAGAACTGGTCCAGAAAGCCAAGTCTTTGCGGAGCAAGAGCGTCGCGAAGAAAAAAGGAGAATCCATCATTCGGGTGATTCTCAAAGCCGATGTGGCTGGTTCGTTGGAAGCGTTGAATGATTTGTTAAGAAAAATTCCGTTCCGAAGTAATGAGCGGTTGGAAATTTTGGATCAGTCTGTGGGCGAAATTTCCGATGGCGATGTCAAAAATGCGATCGCAATGGAAGCCATTATTTTGGGTTTTCGGACGAAAGCGAATAAAGCCGCAGAGGCGCTCGCCCGAACGCATGACGCCCGTATTGTGACTAATGAAATTATTTATAAGCTGGTTGAGGAAATTGAAAAAGCGTTTTTGGAAGCAGTAGAAAAACCGCCCGCCGGCGAGTTGGAAATTCTGGCAGTGTTTGGCATAAGTGGCGATAAGCAAACCATTGGCGGCCGAATCAAGCGGGGATTGATTCGCAATAAGGCTTGGTTGGAAATCAAGCGGGGCGAAGATATTATCGGCAAAGGGAAAATTATAAATCTTCAGCAGAAAAAAAATGATGTCGGCCAAGTGGAAGAAGGCAAAGAGTGCGGATTGATTTTTGAATCGGGTATTCCAATCCAGATTGGCGATGCGTTATTAGACCGTTAATATAAAGAGGCATGGCATATCAACGTTATCAGCGAGTAGAAAGCTTGATTCAGGAGGAGCTGAACAAAGTTATTCTGCGGGAAATGGAATTCGACGGCGCGCTTGCGACTATGACGAGCGTGACCGTGCAAAAAGACTTGGATTACGCGGTAGTAAAAATTTCCGTGATTCCGAGCGCAAAAGGTGAAGCAGTGTTGGGAGTTTTACGAAAAAACGAACGCCGGCTGAAACATTTGCTGGCGGATGTGATTCAAATTCGGCCAATGCCGGAGCTACGCTTTGAAATTGATCTTGGGCCGGAAAAAGCGGCGGCAATCGAGAAAGTCTTTTTAGACATTGAAAAACAAAAGTAAAATAAGTAAGATGTACTGGTAAGTCCATCTCCGCCAGCCGGCGGATAAGGGGATGGGTAAATATGGCGCGGTAGCCAAATGGTAAGGCAGGAGTCTGCAAAACTCCTATGCGTGGGTTCGATTCCCACTCGCGCCTCAAAAATTGTTCTTGTATTAGACCTTTTTGCTATACTTAAACTATGGTGGACTTAAGTTTAGTGAAACCAAATAATCTTTGGTATATTGTTGGCTTTATTGCGACCGATGGAAATCTAAGTCCTGATGGACGGCATATTAATATCACGTCAAAAGATACGGAACATCTCATTCTCCTTAAGAGGGCTTTAGGTATTACTAATAAATTAAGTTCAAAACTTGGAATTAGTAAGACACGAAGTTCAGTTTTACAGTTCGGTGATGTAAAATTTTATAGATTTCTGGAACAGATCGGTTTAACAAAGAAAAAATCACTCACTCTTAAGCCATTAAAGATACCCAAGAAATATTTTCATGATTTTCTAAGAGGTGTGATAGATGGCGATGGTAATATTCAGGAGTGGGTTCATAAAAGTAATGGTAATACACAATGGGTGATTAAAATCGTTTCTGCTTCTCCATTTTTTCTACCTTGGATTAAAGACAGGATAGAAGAATGTATGAAAACTCAGGGTAAAATATATGATTCTATAAGACCTGGCCACTCCAATCCATTATATATACTGAAGTATGGAAAATTCGCTGCAAAAATTATTTTGCGGAAATGTTATTATGTGGGGTCGCTGGCATTAAAAAGAAAGTTGAAAATTGCTGTAAAATGTATACAATCAGAGAACGGCTTAAGTAAGTACAATACATTTGTTGGTACATAAGCTCGGGTGCTGAAATTGGTATACAGACGCGACTTAAGATCGCGCGCCGCAAGGCATGCGGGTTCGAGTCCCGCCCCGAGCACAAAATAAAAAAACTCCTACCATTGCAACTAGTAGGAGTTTTTTATTTTGCTTGAAGGTGCTTTTTAGTCGGGTGTTGCGGCGGCGCGTTGGACGGAGACATCCAAGGATCCAAATGAGACATTACGCGAAAGAAAGTTGACCGCATCCTCAACCGCTTTTTCGCTTTTTGGATCCGGTGCTGTTTCTTTTAATGCTCCTTGCGCATGCTCTAGGCCGGGGAGATACCAGATTTCCGAGTAGCCTCCGTCGTGCGTCCGCCGCGAGCGCAGGCACTCGAAGCCATAACTTTCCAAGGTTGCGGCTTGTCGTCTGTACTCTTCTGGATTGTATCCGTGGCCATGAAGGCCTTGGATGTAGAACGAAGGACAATGCGATTGATACTGTGCTTGGCTGAAAAACTCCATTTGAATCTGCGATTTTCCGGACTGTTCGGATTCTGGATTACTCCAGAATGGCAGTAATTCTTTATCCGGCACTGGCAGGGGCAAGCGTTCGTACATAGCTCGGCTACGCAATCTGCCGTCTTTAATCGTGACCCATTGCCCGCCCGCAATCATTCCCCGAATGATGACTAATTCGATATTGGTCAGACCCTCCAATTCCACTGATCCGTTTTTGGAAGGCACAAGATGTATTTTCCCATTTTGTTCCATAGACGCCTCCTTTGTCGAAGATCTGGTTGCTGATAATAAGGTAAGACGCGCGCTCTTCTTTGTCAATAAAAAAAACCGCTCCGATGGGATCGGAGCGGGTTTAAGGAACAGAGTAGTCGTCGGGGAAAGCTTTGACTTCTACTCTGCGATAGCCAGCGAAGTTCTCTACTTTATTGTCATAACGACTTTTTAGGGTGACCACATACACGTGGTCATAACCACTGTGATACGTTTTCACCCATTGATCGCCATTGACGTGAACTAGGCGGCCGCTATGAGTGTACAGGACTGGGATTTCAACACGCGCAGGGATTTCGAGGTCAGCGAGCTGCTGTTCCATATCTTTCTTATTATCTTCCAGAATTCTCAAAGCAAGTTGTTTTCCTTCGTTAGAAAAAATCTCTCGCCCTTGATCGCCTTCCTGGAAGGTAGAAGAAAATCCTGCCATTTTCAATGCTTTACTGATTTGCGTGCCGCCACCAATTACGATCGTCAGCAAGTAACGTTCTGACACTTGTTTTAGCCATTTCGAGACATCAGGTCTTTGTAAAAGATCGCCGGAGACCTTTGCTAGAGCTTCCTCTTGAACTATTACCAGAGCCTCTTCTGCCATGGTCATCACCTCCTTTTACCCTCACCCTACACTGAATAGAGGAGAGGGTCAATAAGGGGCGATTAGGTCAATTTTACTTTGATTTTTTTGGATCGAGATCGGTTCAGCTTGGGCAGATGAATACTCAAAATGCCATTCTTGAGCGAAGCAACGGCATTATCCGCGTCCACTTCCTGCGGAAGAATAATCGAGCGGGAAAATCTACCCCAATAACATTCTTGATAAAAATAATCTTCTTCGCTCACTTTCATAGCTTTTTCTCGTTTGCCGCGGATGGTCACTGATTCATTATTAATCGCAACGTCGAGATCTTCCGGATTCACACCGGCGATCGTGGACTCGATAATAATTTCCGTCGGGGTTTGATAGACATCAATCGTGAGCTGGCCTTCGCTTTCATCAAAAACTTCCATCGCGCCGCTTTCGTGCATTTCCACTTCTTTTTCTTCAGTTGTTTTTGCTGTGATAGGGGCAGCTGCTTTGGCTAATTCTGGTGTATATTCTTTTTCCGCGGCGGAGAGTTCCTCAAAGAATTTTTTTATATCATCTTTCATATTTTAGGAAGAATACTTTTTTAATTTTTCGAAATCATTGAGTACGAACACCCCGACACCGATCAGTAATAAGGTAGTAGTGATAAAAGGATTCGCACCAAAGTTAATTATAAGATAGTTGAATAGCGCATGCAATGAAATGCCCACGATGAAGCCATATCCGAGCCAACGGCGGTCGTGGGAGATAAGCGACCGCGCCCAATAATAGCCGATCAAGCCGGAGGTGAGACTGTGGAGCAGGGTAGCGCCGACAAAACGAAGCGAAGCAATTTCAATCGCGATATCCGGATTTTGCAGAATTGTCGCCAGATTTTCCACGGTCGCAAAACCCAGACCGGCAACAATCAAATACACCATGGCATCAATCGGTTCATCAAAATCTGGCAGATGCCGGCGGATGACAGATCGGGCGGAATAAAATTTCAAACTTTCTTCGATCGCGGCAAATACAAGCAAAGAAAAAAATCCGTAGAAATCTATTGTGAAAATACTCATCACGCTTTTAAATCCAATTTGCAATACTAAAATCACCACCGTACTCGCCATACCGGCAATAAAAGTTTGAATAATCGTGCGCTTCGGTTCTGGATGAGGATCTTCCTTAAGATAAAATATCAGCCAGACGAACGAAGGCAATAATCCGAAAAGAATAAGAAGATAATTCATATTACCATTCCTCAATCATCAAACAGGATTCCTTTTTAAATTCCGATTGCTGGTAGATCGCTTCGGTGAGATGCGGCATAAACGGATGGAGTAATTTCAAAATCGCGGATAAAGAATAGGCGAGCGTTGCTTGAGCGCTGTCGTCGGAGCGTTGTTTGCTGGCTTCGATATATTTGTCCGCGAATTCGTGCCAGATAAAATCGTAGAGCGTGTGCAAAGCTTTCCCAAACGCATACGTGTCAATGTCTTCACTCACGGATTTTTTTACCGCCTCCAGTTTTTTGATCAACGCTTTATCGTCCGGATGCGTTGGTGTTCCAGTCGGCGGAACAGTTACTTTGCTGAAGGTAAAACGCGCGATATTCCAGACTTTATTCGCAAATTTTTTGCCGGCCATCACCGCATTTTCGTCCCAATGGATATCCTGGTTGCCCATTGCCTGCCAAATTAAACCAAATCGAGTCGCGTCCGAGCCATATTTTTCAATAAGAAGCAGGGGGTCAATGCCCGTGCCAAGAGATTTCGACATTCGCTGGCCGTCTTTGGCAAGAATCGTTCCGTGGATAATCACGTCGGTAAACGGTTTTTCGCCAGTCAATTCTAAGCCGGAAAAAATCATCCGCGCTACCCAGAGATTAATAATATCCCGAGCAGTGGAAAGGACTTGGGTAGGATAAAAAACTTCCATATCCTTGGTTTGTTGAGGCCAGCCGAGTGTTGCAAACGGCCAAAGCGCGGAAGAAAACCAGGTATCCAAAACATCAGTTTCTCCCTCGATAGGAATTTTATGCCCCCACCAGATTTGTCGGGAAATATTCCAATCGCGGATATTCTTCAGCCAACCCAGATAATTTTTTTCCCAGCTTTGCGGATGGAATTGCACCTGCTTTTTACCAAACCAACTCGGTTGCACGGCGCGAAGCGCACGTTTCGCCAAAACATCCATTTTCAAAAACCATTGCAAACTTGGCTGGGGTTCGATTGCGTTGCCGCAACGATAACAAACCGCGACATTGTGCGTATACAGTTCTTCTTTTTCGATCAGATTTTGTTGTTTCAATTCTTCCACGATTTTGGCGCGGCACTCGGCAACTTTCAGTCCGGCGTACGCGGGCCCAGCCAACTCCGTCATCTTCCCGAGCGGGCCAATTACCTTATATATAGGAAGCTTGTGTGTTTCCCCGATGCGAGCGTCGAGCAGATCGTGAGCTGGTGTTACTTTCACCGCACCCGTGCCGAAATTCAAATCAATCTCTTTATCCGCGATAATCGGAATTTCCCGATTTTGAATTGGGAGTAAAACTTTCTTACCCACTAAATCCTTATAGCGCGTATCTTTCGGATTCACTGCGACTGCGGCATCGCCGAGCAGAGTTTCCGGCCGAGTCGTAGATACTGTTATATATCCAGTTCCATCCGCAAGGGGATATTTGATATACCATAGCGTCCCTGTTTCTTCTTTATATTCCAATTCCCAATCTGACAAGCTAGTTTGACAGCGAACGCACCAGCTAATCACTTTTTCCGCTTTGTAGAGCCAGCCTTTTTTCTGATAATGCGCGAACGCGGCCGCCACGGATTTTTGATAACCTTCGTCCATGGTAAAGCGAGTGCGCGACCAATCCATCGAAGCGCCCAATTTTTTGAATTGATCTAAAATAATATTGCCGTACTTTTCTTTCCATTCCCAGACTTTCTCCAGAAATTTTTCTCGGCCAAGATCGTGGCGACTCAAGCCTTGTTTTTTCAAATCTTTTTCCACGACATTTTGTGTGGCAATGCCCGCGTGATCCGTACCCGGAATCCAAAGCGTCTTATAGCCCTGCATCCGTTTTTTGCGGATGAGAATGTCCTGAATGGTTACGTTGAGCGCGTGGCCCATGTGGAGTGAGCCAGTCACATTCGGCGGCGGCACCGCAATCGCAAAAGCTTTAGCGCGTTTTCCCGGCAGATTGTCGGGATTAAAATAACCGGATTTTTCCCATAACGCATACATTGCCGGCTCGGCCTGTTGGGGATCGTAGTTCGGCGGGAGTTCCTTTTGCATATTTAAGAGTATAAGTTATTTCGACTGCGAGAAAAAGACAAGCCCAACAGAGATGTTGGGCTTGTGATGGTTAGGTGGCGGTGGCGAACTGGAACAGCTTCAGGTATCGAGGCAGATTTCGAATCTGAATCTCGCAGCACTCGCAGATTTTTGCGTTGTGCGGTGGCACCTCGACGATCTGCGCGGCAGGAATGTTTTTGGAACAAGCCGCAATAACTTCACTGTGAATCGGCGGCTTGGTTTCTGCTCTGAGTAAATGAATCACCGGCTGTGGCGGTTCACCTTTCATATGTTGTTCTACCTCCTATGAGTGAAAGATCAATATGTCGCACGCGACAATAGAATATAGTGTAATCTGTTCTCAAAAAAATTCAATACCCAAAGGCTACAGATTAAGATTACCGTCCGCTTCCAAAGGCAGATTTTTTTTCTGCAATAAACTAAAGTATGCCGCGGCGCCAATCATTGCGGCATTGTCAGTGTTAAATTCAAAATCCGGAACGACAAAACTCAGTTTTAATTTTTTGGCGATTTCGGCCAACCGCTCGCGAAGCGGCTGATTTGCCGAGACGCCGCCGCACAACAAAATGGTTTTGGCGTTCTGCGCGACCACGGCGCGTTCGGTTTTTCTGGCGAGGACATCTACAACGGCTTCCTGAAAAGACGCCGCCACGTCCGATTTTTTTATTTTGGAATGATCGCGCAGATAATAGAGTACTGCGGTTTTCAAACCGGAAAAACTGAAACGATAATCTTTGCTATGCAGCATTGGCCGCGGAAAAGGAATGGCGTGCGGATTGCCGCGCACCGCGATTTTCTGAATTTCCGGTCCGCCCGGATAGGGAAGTTTGAGCAGGCGCGCGACTTTATCAAACGCTTCGCCAGCGGCATCATCGAGCGTCTCCCCGAGCTTTTCCCACGTATGCGCGTCTTTCATATATAAAAGGATGGTATGGCCGCCGCTCACTACCAACGCAATGGCGGGGAAGGCAATTTTTGACGTTTTCTTTTTGCGTGGAAGCCAGTTGGAATATAAATGGCCTTCCATATGATTGGTGCCGATGAGCGGCACACCTAACTCTTTGGATTTAGCTTTAGCGAATTCGATGCCAGTCCACAAAGCTGGTTCCAAGCCCGGGCCGACAGTAACGGCAAGATGGCTAATAGTAGATGGTATATGGCTTTTAATAATTTTTTTCCAGAGGATCGGAAGATTTTTTAAGTGTTCGCGTTTGGCCAGATTTGGCACCACGCCGCCAAACGGGCGATGAATGGCAATCTGCGAAGAAACTAAATTTTTCAGAATTCGAAAACGTGGCGCCTGCAAAGAGCCGCTGCAGTCTAAGAGCGCGAGCGAGGTTTCGTCACAGCTCGTTTCAATGGCGAGGATTCGTGTTGAGCGTTTTTTGATGCGCGTAATATTTTTCACAAGATGATGTTTTAACGTACCCGTTTTTCACATACCAGTCAACGCTTTCCCGAATCGCAGTTTCAATCGGTTCGGGCGCAAAGCCCAGTTCGCGTTGCGCGCGCGAGGAATCATAACGGCAGCCTTGGCTGAAGTAGCGCATGAGATCGTGCGCAATCAGCGGCCGGAGTTTTTTGCCGATGCCGAAAAGTCGCACAAAACCAATCGCGTATTCATTCAACGCGCTCACCACAAAAAGCACCATCAGCGGCACGCCGATTTTCGGCATCTGAATTCCCGAGACTCGCTGCAAAATCTGAAAATATTCTTTCACCGTCAGCTGGTAATCCGAGGTGACAATGTACCGAGTGCCGCTTACGCCGCGAGTGAGCGCATTGAGATGAGCTTGAATCGTGCCTTTCATTTCCGAAAGCGTGAGCGGCGCGTCAAAATACACTGGATAGTGGCGGTTGAGAAAGTTTAAAATAATTTCTCCGGTGGGACTCGGTCGGCTGTCGCGCGGTCCGATTAAAAAGCTTGGGTTAATGGAAACCACCGGTAAACCTTTTTGATGAAATGCGAGCGCGGTCTTTTCGCCCAAGGCTTTGCTTTTTTCGTAATGTGAACGCGTTTTGAACATATTAAATTCTGCGTCTTCTTTGGTGGGCGTATTGGGAATGCAACCGATAGATCCGGTGGAGCCGGTGTACACGAATTTTTTTACTCCCGCTTCCAGAGCGGCTTGGCAAATCGTGCGCGTGCCTTCGACATTCACGTCATACATTTCTTTAGGGTAGCGAGTATAGACGTAGGTGAGTTCGTACAGCGAGGCAGTGTGAAACACATAATCCATTCCCGCGACTGCCTTTTCAATCGCATTTTTATCCCGCATATCCCCGAATATTTTTTCTACCGGCAGACCGGCGATATTAGCATCACTTTCTCCTGAATGTAATAAGGCTCGAACGGTAAAACCCTCCTTCAAAAGCGCGCGAGTCAGTTCGGACCCGATAAAACCGGCGGCACCAGTCACTAAGCATTTCATAGTCTTTCATTATACCAATTTTCCCCGCGGGCGAAACGATAGCGGAAAAAATCTAGTTTCATTAGTATAAAGAGAAATGGTACTTTGATATCGGAAAAAGGAGGACGTAATGCTATTAGGAAAAATGAGAACGGGTATGCGAGTGATGTTTATCGAGATGATGGTGGAGTTCATTGACCCGATGCAGGTGGAGCTCTTGTCCGCGCTCGCCAAAAGAGAGGGATGTAAAACTTTCTTCGCGGTTGAGCAGGATTGTAATCTTAAGGAGGAAGTGCGGAATGTGATGCCGGATATTGTCGCGTTGAGCGCCAAGACCGGTGGCTATACGACCACCACCCTGCCCTACGCGCGACTCGCCAAGAAGATTAATCCGCAGGTAATCGTGATTGTCGGCGGTCCCCACGTTACTTTCGATCAAAGTTTGATCGAGCATGAGGAAATCGACATTGTGATTGCGGGCGAAGCGGATCAGGCCTGGATGGAAGTGTTGCAGGCGCTTGCAAATGGGCGAAGCGTGAATCATCTCCGGAACGTGTTTACCAAAAGTAATTGGTATCATCGTTTCAAAAAGATGCCGCCGCAGGAGCGGAGTCTGCATCTGGTGAATCGAATGGAGACACCGGATTTGGATGCGTTGCCGTATCTGGATCGCAAGCTCGTGTATGATAAAGTGCCGCATCTCGCAAAATTCCCGATGCGCTCTTTTATGACCTCGCGGGGCTGTCCGTACGAATGCACCTACTGCTTCGAGCCGAAGTTCAACGAGATCTATGAAGGCAAGGGAAAACAGCATCAGCGATATAGTCCAGAACGAGTAATCGCGGAACTGAAAGATATGATTGGGCGATATCCGACCCAGTTCATCAAGTTCTACGACGACATTTTTTGGATCTATCCAAAGCTCGAGCAAGATCCTTGGCTGATAAAGTTCGCGGAGTTATATCGAAAGGAGATTCATCTTCCTTTCTTTCTGCTCACGCGCTGCAACATTCTTACCGAGGATCACCTGAAACTGCTCAAGCCCGCTGGCTTGCATTCGATGACGATGTCGATCGAAGCGGGCAATGAATACGTGCGTAGTGACGTAATCAAACGGCATATGAACAAAGATCAAATCCTCAATGCGTTTGATCTCTGCTACAAGTACGGTGTGAAGACATTTGCGAACACCATCTTGGGGATTCCCGTGCATCCGGACAAACTGAAGGAACTTGGCAAAACGAACATTGAGCTCGACATCGAGTCTTTGAGAATTAATGTCCGTTGCCGAGCAACTTTCAGTGAGTACACGATCATCTACCCATACGCGGGCACTCCGTTCAATGATTACGTGGAGGAGCATGGTTGGATGTCTAAAGACACTTCCGACAAGCTTCATCACTCGTATCAGAGCTGGAGCCCGCTTAACTGTTTCACTCCGGAAGAAAAGATTCAGCAAGTGAATCTGTCCAGCCTTGGCACAGTCTGTAATGTGGTGCCGTGGGCGGAATCTCTGGTGGTGAACTATTTGATCAAAGTGAAGTGGGCGTGGGTTCAGCGATGGATTTACCACCCGCTCTACTTTTTATCAAAAGGGTATCTGATGATGTTCAAGATTTACCCGATGAAGTTGGGGCTCTTGAACTTCTGGTATCTCGGCGTTCGCGCGTGGAAGAATGAAATCAGCAAACGTTCGCCGGGGAAAAATCTCTATCAATCGATGGAGAAGCAACCTACGTCGAACGGAAAAACATCCGTGCTCGCGAAAACCTAAACTCGCGAAAGAAAACCAAAACGCCTCTCTGTAACCCAGAGAGGCGTTTTTCTTTGTATGTACATATATAGATTGTTTATAGTGTAGAGCACTAAACTTTTGTTTTCAAATGAAAAAGGCAGATCGAAATGACCTGCCTTCTCATTGAAGCGGCTAACAGCCGCAAGGACTTTTTGGTCCCATAATCTAACCTCCTTTACAAATAGCTATCTTTATTTAAACAGAATATATTACTTTTATCAAAGTAGAGCTCGAAGGAGATTTTCGTACTGGTTTCAAGTTTTGGAAGTTTCCCATTTGGTAGTCCCGACGGGATTTGAACCCGTGTTTGCGGCATGAAAAGCCGATGTCCTAGGCCAGGCTAGACGACAGGACCAAGTTACGCATGATCAGGCGTAATCTGTACATAGTATAGTATGATATAATGATATGACAAGATTGGAGTAAATTTAAAGCTATGGAATTTTTAGACGCAAATTATTCTGGTTTACTACTTGCCCAAAGTCCGTGGGCACTTTTTCTATTACGAGTGATTGTCGCGAGCATATTTTTGGCGCATGGTGTTCCGAAATTAAGGAATCTCAAACAGACCTGGCAGAATTTTGAGGGGATGGGTTTCTGGCCCGGAAAATTTTGGGGGACATTGATTGCATTTTTAGAAGGCGTCGGCGGTTTGTCGCTCCTGTTCGGATTTTTTGTGCAGTGGATCGGGCTTGTACTCGCGCTGGAAATGATTGTTGCGACTGGATGGAGATTAAAAAACAAACACACATTTGTCGACGGTTATGAGTTCGATGTTCTTTTAATCGTGGCATCGCTCATTTTAGCAACGATGGACGGAGGAGCTTTCGCACTCGGCAACCTACTTCCTTTTCTTCTCCGTTAGGAGTACCGTAGTATAAAATGCAGAGATTTTTTGAAGTTGTGCCCGGCGCACTGTCGTGGGCAACGTTATTTTTAATAGTTTTTTTGTCGTGGCAGCAGCCAGTCTGGGCGGCAATTTTTATTATTGTCTTTGATACCTACTGGCTTCTCAAGACAATCTATCTTACGCTTCATTTACGGGCGAGTTTTCTGCAGATGCGCGCGCATATGAAGATTGATTGGTTCGCTCGGCTTCGCGCTGAATCGAAAACGTGGGAACCAATTCATCATTTAGTTATTTTGCCTTTTTTTCACGAATCTTATGAAGTCATCGAGGAAAGTTTTCAAAGTTTATTGAAGAGCAATTACCCCAAGGACAAATTGATTGTGGTGTTGGCGGCCGAGGAACAGGCGGGCGAGTCCGCGCTCATCACCGCCAAGAAAATTGAACAGCAGTTTGGAAAACAATTCGGCGATTTTTTGGTGACGACGCATCCGATGAACCGAGTCGGAGAAATACCCGGCAAAGGTTCGAATGAAACCTGGGCGGCGCAAGCAGTGAAACGCGCGGTCATTGATCCGAAAAAAATCCCGTACGAACAGATTATTGTTTCGGTGTTTGATGTGGATACCCAAGTCTATGCGAATTATTTTGGTTGCCTCACCTATCATTTTCTGACCGCGGAAAAACCGCAACGCTCCAGCTTCCAGCCGATCCCGCTCTTTATGAATAATATCTACGAAGCGCCGGCGCTCGCTCGCGTGGTGGCGCTGTCCACGACGTTTTGGCAGATGATGCAACAGTCTCGGCCAGAGCGTTTAACTACTTTTTCTTCCCACTCAATGCCGTTTCGGGCGTTAGTGGAAATTGGGTATTGGCAGACGGATGTGGTTTCCGAAGATTCTCGAATTTTTTGGCAATGTTATTTGCACTATAACGGCGATTGGCGAGTGGTGCCGCTTTTTTACCCAGTCTCGATGGATGCAAATGTTGCGCCGACGTTTTGTGGCACGCTGAAAAATTTATATAAACAACAGCGCCGCTGGGGGTATGGCGTGGAAAATCTACCGTATTTATTATCCGGATTTCAAACGAATACAGCGATTCCGCGGCGTTGGAAATGGTTTTGGTCTTTTATCAGCGTTGAAGGCTTTCATTCCTGGGCAACGAATGTGCTCATTATTTCATTATTAGGTTGGCTGCCGATTCTGATTGGCGGCGGCAATTTTGGCGCCACGGTGTTGGCGTACAAATTACCCGTGATTACGAGTTGGGTGATTCGGCTGTCGAATGTGGGTATTATCAGTTCCGCGATTTTGACCTTACTTCTTTTGCCGGCTCCGCCAGAAAAATTTCGCAAGAGGGATTATTTTTGGTATTTACTGCAATGGTTTCTGATGCCACTGACCTTGATTGTATTTGGAGCGATACCAGCACTGGAAGCGCAAACACGTTTGATGTTGGGAGGGAAGTGGCGATTGGGGTTTTGGGTAACACCTAAATCTCGGCGTATAGCTAATGGCGAATAGCTTATAGCAAGTTATTCCAAGTGAATAGCTTTTTGGAAGCGTTCGAATTTTTGTTTCAGGAGAAGATGCTGATTAAGTTCCGGGTCATTAGAAAAAATTTCTTTCGCGGCGTCGCGAGCGGCTTTCACAAGTTCCATATCTTTTAACGCATTCATCGCAATATCCGGCAAGCCGGTTTGGGTTTCACCCAGAAATTGTCCTGGGCCGCGGAGTTGTAAATCCTTCTCGGCAAGCTCGAAGCCATTTTTTGCAGTGATTAAAAAATTCAATCGTTCGCTGGCAGTGCCGGAATCAGTGGTAGTGAATAATAGGCAAAAGGATTGGTGTTCACCCCGTCCGACTCGGCCGCGAAATTGATAGAGTTGCGCCAAACCAAAACGTTCGGCGCCCTCAATCATCATAATCGTAGAATTCGGCACATCCACACCGACTTCAATCACTGATGTGGACACCAACACATCATATTTTTTGTCCAAAAAATCTCTCATAATCTGATCTTTTTCTTTGCCTTTCATTTTGCCGTGGAGCATTACGATTTTGAGTTCGGGGAAAATTTGTGTGGACAATTTTTCAAATTCTTCTTTGACGGATTTCAATTCCAAGGCTTTGCGTTTCGCGTCCGTAAGCACCTCGCCTTCTTTAATCGCTCCGGGTTCGATGCGCGGGCAAATCACGAAGGCTTGGCGGCCTTTTTGGATTTGCTCGCGAATAAATTGATACGCTTTCTGCCGGTTTTCCGGCGCAACAATTTTGGTGATAATTTCTTTGCGACCGGCGGGCAATTCAGTAATCGTGGAAAGGTCCAGATCGCCAAAAACTGTAAGAGAAAGCGTGCGGGGGATTGGCGTGGCGGACATAGACAAGAAATGTGGCAGATAACCGGTTTCTGTACTTAAGAGTGTGGCACGCTGGTGAACGCCGAAGCGATGTTGTTCGTCCACGATCGCGAGTGCGAGTTTCGGGAATCGGACTCCTTTCTGAATAATCGCATGAGTGCCAAGGATAATTCTGATTGTACCGCGGGCGATTTCATTAGTTAATTTCGCTTTAGTCATTTTTGTTGCGAGCGCGGATCCATAATACACTTCACTGTGATTAGCAGTGAGTAAAGCAATGCCGCCATCAAAATGCGGAAAAATTTTTACCAGCGTGCGGTAATGCTGGGATGCAAGCACTTCCGTCGGCGCCATAAACGCAGTTTGTAGATTATTCCGCGCGGTCAACAGCGCCGCAATGGCGGCGATGACGGTTTTACCGGAGCCTACATCGCCCTGTAATAGCCGATTCATCGGATGGGGTCTTTGCAGATCAGCAATAATCTCCTGTAAACTTTGTTTTTGAGCGGCGGTGAGTTGGAAGGGAAGTTGCTGAATGAGTTGCGCAATAATTTCTGGCTGGATTTCCAGATTCATTGCTTTTTCTTGTGCAAGGCGAGATTTGATTTTGATATTGTTGAGTTGCAGAAGAAAAAGATCTTCGAAGGCGAATCGACGACTCGCGTTTTCCGCTTCGGCCATTGTGAGCGGGAAGTGAATTTTTCGAATCGCGATGTTCACATCAGAAAGTCGTTGCAGTTTCAAAATATTTTCCGGAACAAAATCATCAATATGTTCCAAACTTTTCAAAATTGGTTTAATTAAAAAACGGAGGCCTTTGGAGGTGAGGCCTTTGGTTTCCGGATACACCGGGATCAAACCAGCAGTGTGTTTCGGGCCACTGCTACTTCCGGCAAAACTATTACTGCTCGTCACTTCGTAGGTGGGATTGGAAAGATAGGTATCTCGATCCGAGGAAATAATTTTACCGGCAAAATTAGCTTGGGTGCCGACTTTGAGAATCTGCGTGATATATGGCTGATTGAACCAGACCGCTTTGATGCCGCCCGAGTCATCCGCGATCAACGCTTCCACAATAGTCATATGGCGGCGCCAGGTCCGGCGAAGCGAGATTTTTTTTACTACTCCTTGAATCGTGGCCGGTTCGTTAATTTTTAGCTCCGCAATAGGAGCAATTTTTGAGTAATCGTCGTAACGAAATGGAAAATGTCGCAGTAGTTCAGATACTGTCTGAATTTTCAGTTTTTGAAGGCGAGTCAGAAACTTTGGGCCAATACCAGGGATCTTCGAAAGTTCAGTATCGACTTTCATAAAAGTGTAGATAGTATACCAGATTTTCGACTTTTACAATACGTACTTTCTGGTTGAAAAAAAAGTGATATTCGTGTTATTTTGGAAACACCAAGCGTCCATAGCTCAGCTGGTAGAGCAGCTCCCTCTTAAGGAGACGGTCCCAGGTTCGATCCCTGGTGGACGCACAAAAAAGTACTTTTACTATTTCCGATTTTTTCAAAAAGAGTATAATAAATAGAAAGCTTATTTTATTATCAACGTGAACAAAAATCTTTTCGATAAAATTTTAATTGTTGGACTGGTTACGTTTCTAGTATGGAAAATTTTCCTTGGGTCTTCGGATCGAGTAGGAGCGGCTACGACAGTCACTTTGCAGAATGGATTAAACGCCTACGCAGGCGCTTCGGAAACCTATATCGCGAGTGGATCCTCAACAACTAATTATAATAGCAGTACTACAGTTCAAGTTTCTAACTATGGCACTGTCAAAAGCTTGTTGAAATTTGACTTAAGTTCCATCCCCTCCGGCTCCACCATCACTTCCGCAACCTTGAGTCTCTACATATATACCAATGGTGGCAATGGCGGAAACAACACCCTAAGCCTCTCTCGTATCCTCGATAAAAACTGGGTCGACTCTCAAGCTACGTGGAATAGCTACTCAACGGGAAACAACTGGACCACTGCTGGCTTGGGTTCTGGCACGGATTACAATGCGACCGCGGATGTAGTCCAAAATGTTGGCTACACCCCCGTCAATGTCTGGGGAGATTTCAATGTCACCAATCTAGTCCAAGGTTGGGTGAGTGGCACCTATCCGAATTATGGCGCTACATTACATACGGACAGTGGGCCGAAAGTCTATACGTACTCATCAGAATATGCTGGTGATATTTCCCTGCGACCAAAACTCACTGTCACTTTCACTACGGGAGGCGGTGGCGGGGGAGGAGGCGGCGGTGGAGGTCCGGGTATTTATTTCCTTTCTCCATCTGGAGCAGATACGAATAACGGCACATCGTCTGCGACTCCGTGGAAAACATTTAATAAAGCCTTCACCACTATGGTTGCGGGCAACGAGTTGATTCTTCTGGATGGAACATATTCTGTTGCCGCTGGTACTGGTTATATATCCTATTTAGGTACGAACTCTGCTCAACCGTTATCTGGTACATCGCTGACGAATCAAACGTATGTTCACGCTCTCAATCCGGGGAATGTCATTATTGACGGCGGAACGAATCAAGCATTATTTTTAGGGCGTTCAACGATCAAAGTTTCCTATGTAAAAATAGAAGGCATTATCTTTGAAGGCGGCGGTAATTTATACAATACTAGTTATGTAACGATTAAAAACTCCGGTTTCCATTCAACGCGGCAAGGCCCAGGTAGTGTATTCGGAATAGGTACGAGTGACAATAATAATGGTAATACTTTCAATTTAATTGAAGATGTTTGGATTTGGGGTAGGGAACGAATTATTGCTTCCAATTATCGGGCGGACAATAATACGTGGCGTAGGGTAATTGTGCGTGGGGATGGCTGTAATTCCGCGAGCTGTACTGGCTCTGGTAATCCGAATGTAGGCATTACTGTCTATAACTCAAGCAATGTGTCGTTACAGAACGTAATGGCAGTAGACAGGATTCTTGGTGGTGGTTATCCGTATGCAAGTTTTGCATCTGCTCAACATGCACCAAGTCCTGCTGTTGATGAGGGAGTGGGTGAATATCTTGGCCCCAATGAATGGCTTGGCACTCTTTCTCTTAACGGTGATGACGCTGGTTATTATTTTGAAGCGGATGCAGCTAACGATTTTACGATAAAAATTCGAGATGCAGTTGCTTGGGATAATTTTACTTCAGGTTTTAATATTTCCAATACTCCTGGTTCAAATCCAATACGGAATATTGATGTATCCAGCATCACGTCTGGGGCAAATACAACCGACGGAATTCGTGTTGGCCCAGACGTTGGTCTGCCCGGAATTTTACGCAATGTTATTTCTTACAATTCCGGCGGCCGGGGTATTAATTCCAAAGTCCAACCAAGTTATGCTGATGTATTTGGATCAGTGGGAGTCGCGTATAACCAAACAACCTGCGCAGTGGGCTGTAAAATAACTAACCCGCTTTCCGATGGAGCGACGCCATCTTTAAAATATATTACTCAAATTGAATCTGGTTCGGCGTTGAAAGGAACCGGAGCTAACGGGGAAGATTATGGAGCAAATATTATAAATCGTTATGGTTCCGATGGCTTAAGGTATGGAGATGCTAGTTACAATACGTTAACTGGAACTGGATTATGGCCGTGGCCAAACGAAGCCCGTATCAAAAAAGAAATGTGCACGGATATGGGAGAAACCAGAGGCTTTTGCAGTGCTGAAACTTTGACCAAATATATTTGGGAATATCTTGGTAACACGATCCCTCCGGAAATTTACGCCGGAGGTGGTGGGGGAGGCGGAGGTGGTGGAGGAGGCGGCGCAGATACCCAACCCCCAAATCAACCTACTGGACTTGCTACGTCTAACGTCACATTTTCTTCTCTAACTCTCTCTTGGACTGCCCCCTTTGATAATGTGGGAGTGACTGGTTACAAAATCTTCCGTAACGGAACTCAAGTAGGGAACATTACTCCTGGGACTAACACTACTTTCCCAGATAGTGGTCTTTCTGCATCCACCCAATACACCTACACCGTATCTGCGTATGATGCGGCAGGGAATGAGTCCATACAATCTTCTTCATTTCCTGTTACCACTCAAGTAGCGGTTCAGTCACTGATTCAAGATGGCGATGTATGGAAATATGTCAAAGGCGTTTCCCAACCTTCTACAATTTGGAAAAATCTTTCTTTTGACGATTCTTTGTGGCTCTCTGGCGCAACGAGTATTGGTTATGGTGATAACGATGATGCAACAATATTGACTGATATGCAGAATAGTTATGCTTCCATATATATGCGGAAGCAATTTACTATTTCTAATCCGGCCACAGTTGCGGCACTTACTTTTACCGTTGATTATGATGATGGTTATGTTGCGTATCTGAATGGCCAAGAAGTTCAACGGGGCAATATGCCGTCCGGCGCGATTACTAATGGCACTTTTGCTGTCCTTTCTAAGGAGATCGGCGCTCCGGAGGTTGTGGATCTCACACCTTTTTCTAATTTGCTTTTACAAGGAACTAATGTACTTGCCATCGAAGTTCATAACCAAGCGATTGATAGTTCGGATTTTTCCATTCATCCAATTCTTTCGATGCAAATTGGTCAGGCCCAGGAAACGCTCACGGTCAATATTTCCGCCACTCCTTCTTCTGGCGCTTCTCCGCTCACTGGCGTTGATCTTCAGGCGGATGTTACTGGTACTGCAACTGGTAATATTAATTACACTTTCTATTGCAATCGTCCGGATCAAGGAACGAATATTACCTTCCCAAATGATGCGAAGATAGATAATTCTTTACTCACTTCTTTCGCATTTCAAGATCTTTGCAATTACAATACGCCCGGGGCCTATACTGCGAAAGTTATTGTTGAGCGCGGCACTAAATCGGCGCAAGATCAAGTAGATGTGATTGTACTTCAAGGGGATGTCACTGCGCCAAATATTTCCGCAATTGCCGCTACCCCGACAACTAATAACGCAACGCTTACGTGGACTACTGATGAACCAGCCACGAGTCAGGTGGAATATGGTTTTAGTCCTAGTTATGGGCAAATAACAACGCTGGATACGAATCTAACAACTAATCATTCTGTTCCCATTACTAATCTTTCTAGTAACGCGCTTTATAACTATCGTGTCCGCAGTAGAGACGCGGCGGGTAATGAAAGTGTAAGCGTCAATCGTACTTTTAACACCCAGGGTACCCAGGTAGATACAATTGCTCCAGCAACTATTACTAACATCAGTATATCGGACATCACCGATACCTCTGCCAAACTTACGTGGACGGCTCCTGGCGATGATGATACCGCGGGTGTTGCTGCTATCTACGATCTTCGTTATGGCGCTTTCACTATCAACGAGAACAGTTTCGGTCTTGCCACTCAAGCCGAAGGAGAACCGATCCCATTAATCGCCGGCACTTCCCAAAGCTATACCCTCATCGGTCTTACTGCTTCCACTACTTACAACGTCGCTCTTGCAACTAAAGATGAAGTTTTAAACACCTCTCTCTTATCCAATGTCCTTGCCTTCAATACTGCCAAACAGCAAGTAACAGGATCTGATACGAGCAATACCACGTCGGGTAGTACCGGCACTGGCGGCAGCGGTGGTGGTACTTTTGTCCCAGACATCCTTCCATCACCACCCGTCACTAAACTCAAAGCTCAAGGTGCCGAAGGCCAAATCCAGCTTACCTGGGTAAATCCAGTCAGTACGGATTGGGTTCGAACAATTATCGTCCAAAAGACGGACAGCGCCCCTAAAACTATCTCCGATGGCACAAAAATCTATGAAGGTACGAATACCGAATTCATTGATATCAAACTCTTTCCTACCAAGACCTACTATTACGCGCTTTTCACCGTAGACCGAGCAGCAAATTATTCTGAGCCAGTGACCGTGAATGCCAAGCCAATTGCGGGGGCTACGTCCGTAGGGATAATCAATCTATTTGGCGCGGGTAATCAACAATCCACCGCAACGCAATCTTCCAATGTCACTTCGCAAATCAAATCTATTAGTCCTACTAGTCTGCTGACCGGACCTTTTACGCCGGGAGGAACATCCGCGCAAAATAAAAAGCTCCAACAAGTATTGAGCCAGTACCCAGATTTTTATCCAGAAAAACTCACGACCGGTTATTATGGCGCCGCTACCACGAAAGCCATCCAGCGATTCCAAAGTAAATACCTGATTGTTATCGCTGGTACGCCGGCAACAACCGGTTATGGACGAGTTGGTCCAAAAACATTACGAAAGATCAACGAATTATTGAGTGCGGCTTCGGCATCAGTACCCGCCACAAATCCGGTACTATCATCGACAACGCTCGTTACCCAAACTGTGCCTACTACATCTCTTCAACAGATATCTCAAAAACAACAGCTCCAGAATCAAATTCAAGAAGCGCAGAAAGCAGTAGAGTACTTACTCCGGATCTTGAAAGTAGAAATAGAAAAATAAATTAGAGTTTTTTTCGAGAGTTCTTGCTGATCCAGTATTCAATTACCACAAACGCAACAGCTCCTAAGGCAAGCGCTAATTCTCCAAAGCGCAGATAGTGTCGAAAACTTTGAAGAGAAGCGCTGGAAAGATAACCTAATCCGCCAACAATCATAATCCAAACGCACGTCGCGAGCAGATCACTCTCTTCCAATTTTTTCCATTTAATTCCTAATGCGCCCGCTCGAACCAGAATCAAATGGTTCAGGCCATAGGTGAATTTAGAAAAGAAAATCGTTTTGAGTGGCCGTTCAATTAAGTGTTGATCGAAAGGTTTAGTGAGACGTTCTGTCCAGCGATAGAAGGAATTACTCGAATGACACTTCAGCCAGCCGCCTAATTGATACCAAAGATTATCTCCAATCAGAACGCCGCTCACTACCACAACTAAAAGGGGAATGAAATCAAATATCTCTTGATGCAAAAGAAAGCCCGCCAAGAAGAGTAGGGCATCGCCTTCAATCCACATTCCAAAAAAAATAATCGCGTAAGCAATTGGTTGCCACGCGGAGAGATAGGATATAATCATTGCAAGCATAGTATATTTACTTATAATAGATGATACCATATGACATCAGACCAGACATCAGTACTCCGCGTAGTAGATTTGAAGATTTCGGTGAATCAGCACGTGATAGTTGATCACCTGAATTTCACCGTTGAATCCGGAGATGTAGTGGCAGTTATCGGCCCCAATGGCGCCGGGAAAACTACCCTTTTTAAAGCCCTTTTGGGATTATTAAAGTATTCCGGAAACATTACCTGGCGTCCGGGCGTGAAAATTGGGTATGTTCCCCAGCGCATGGAAATTGAAACCGATATTCCGCTGACTATCCGAGAATTTTTACGTTTACGGCAAGCTAGTACCGCTTCTGAGGCGAGTCTCCGCGAGGCAATTCAATCTGTATCTTTACCTGTCGCGATGTTAGATTCTGGTTTGGGGGAAATTTCCGTAGGACAGCGTCAACGAATTTTAATTGCCTGGGCATTGCTGGGAAAACCGGATGTGCTTTTGTTTGACGAGCCGACCGCGGATATTGATATTCAAGGGCAGGAATCCATTTACCAATTACTCCATCATTTGCAGGATCAAATGAAGTTAACGATTATTTTAATTTCCCATGATTTAAATATCGTCTATAAATATGCCGTGAAAGTACTGTGCTTAAATCGAACGCAAGTGTGCTTTGGATTACCGGAAGATGTATTGACCCCGCAACAACTCCAGCAATTATACGGAGGCGAACACACTTTTTATCATCATTTAGAAGGTCATCAACATTAATATGAGCATTATACTCTCTCAACTACTTGTAGGCGTTGTGGTTGCCGCCGCCGCCAGCTTGCTTGGCGTGTTTGCGATTTTAAAACGAATGTCCTTAGTCGGTGACGCGCTTTCGCATGTTGCCTTGCCGGGTATCGCGCTCGCCATCTTCTTTAAAATAAATCCTTTTGTCGGCGCGCTCGCATTTTTATTTTTGTCCGCAATCGGTATTTGGCTTTTGGAATATCACAGCACGCTCTCGGTAGAGACGATTGTCGGCGTGTTTTTTACTTCGTCGCTTGCGTTAGGCGCACTCTTCATTCCGCAGGTGGAATTATTAGAAGCATTATTTGGTGATATCACAAAACTAACAACGATAGATACGATTTTTACTGTGATCCTTTCGCTTGGGCTCATTGCGACGCTATTATGGTTTTCAAAACGATTAGCATTGCATATGGTATCGCAAGAGTTAGCGTATTCGGTAGGAGTGCGTCCTCGACAGCTAGAATTCATCTTTTTAGTGTTATTCGCGCTTGGCGTAGCGCTCGGTTTGAAGTTTGTTGGCGCGTTATTGATGGGCGCGCTCATTATTATCCCGGCAGCCGCCGCAAAAAATATCGCTCGCGGACTCACTCAATTTATGGCCTTGAGCGTGGGCATTGGAACGCTTTCCGCGGTTATTGGAATATACATAGCAAGTATCTACCCAGTTCCTCCGGGGCCAACATTTATTTTAGTCAGCGCGGTATTTTTTATCCTATCGCTTGGCTGGCGATTTCTAACGCGCCGGTAAGTTATACACATTCTTATTTATTGTAATGAAGTAAATTAAGTATAATGAATAAATGAATCCTGAAGATAAGTCCAAGCAATTACATATTCTTGAGGTGATTGGCGGAGTGATTATTCTCGTACTCCTTGGTTATTGGTTTTGGGCGTATAAAAAACCAGCACCGGCGCCAGCTGAACCCGCAGTCAATGTAAATCAAATTTTAGATTCAGTTACGAATACATCCGTCACGCCAAAAATAGAATCCAATCCGGTGCAGGATAAATTGCCGGAATTAAATCCAGTCGAAAAGACCAACCCATTTAAATATAAAAATCCGTTTCAATAAACTATGACCCAGAAAAATTTTTTAGTGTGGCCACTTTTAGTCTTGCTTGGCGCCGTAGTACTTTCAGTTTTTTTATTAACTCGCGCTTTAGCCGCGCCTAATCCGTTTGATATTACCTATCCGGTTACTGAATTAGATAATTGTAAGGATCAAGCAGCGTGTAAGATATTTTGTGATGATGCGGTCAATGCTAAGGCCTGTCTCACCTTTGCGCGGAATCATGGTTTCATTGCCGCGGAAGAAGCAGATAAAGCGGAAAAATTAGCGAACATTAAAAATGGCCCGGGCGGCTGTAATTCCCAAGCGAGCTGTGAGTCTTATTGTGATGATGTAAAACATATAGATGAATGCGTTGCGTTTGGCGAAGCTAACGGTCTTATGCAAGGAAAAGATTTGGAGGAAGCAAAAAAGATTCAGGAAGTAGTGAGAGGCGGAATGAAATTGCCGGGGGATTGCCGTAATAAACAAGCGTGTGAATCGTATTGTAGAAATACAGAACATGCCGATGAATGTTTAGCGTTTGCGAAACAAGCCGGATTTATCAGTGAAGAAGAAGCGCGACAGGCAGATAAATTCTTACCCTATATGAAACGGGGAGAAACTCCTGGTGGTTGTCAGTCCAAGCAAGAATGTGAAGCCTATTGTCATATTGAAGGTCATTTTGAAGCTTGTGTCGCCTTTGGCGAAAAAGTAGGAGCGATATCCTCTGAAGATGCTCAGCGAGCCCGAGCAACCGGCGGTAAAGGTCCGGGCGGTTGCCGAGGAAACGAGTGCCATGCATTTTGCCAAAATCCGGAAAATCAGAAAATATGTTTTGATTTCGCCAAAGAACATGGCTTTATTAAGCAAGAAGATATGCAACGTATGGAGCAAGGAAAGCAGCAAATGCAGAATATGTTGGAGCAAGCCAGCCCAGAATTGAAATCTTGTTTGGAAACAGCAGTAGGACAAGATACGTTACAGCAATTCACCACCGGACAATTTTCTGGACAGGTAGATACGGGGAAAATGAAATCCTGTTTCCAGCAATTCCCGCCAAAATTTGAACAAGGACAGCAAGGAGAAGGACAAGACGGGCAAAATGGTTTTCAAGGCCCAAATGGACCCCAGAATTTTTCTGGTCCTGGCGGTTGTACATCACGGGAAGAGTGTGAGGTGTATTGCCAAGACGCGGCTCATCAAAAAGAATGTCAGGCGGTGATGCAGAAAATGCAGCCAGGTTTTAATAGAGGGATGGAACAAGGACAGAACAATATGCCGACTACAGCTAATTGTAAAGACCATCCGGAGGAGTGCCAGCGTGCTCGGTATAATTCGGAACAAAATGGTTCTCAAAAATCTGATGAAATGATGCAATTTAATAAAATGATCCCTTCGGGAATGCAGATCAATGAAGAGATGAAAAAGAAGATGGAATCAATGCAACAACAGAATCAGGCTGGAGAGATGAAAGGTGCGCCGATGCCATATCAAAACAATTCTTATCCAGGAACGAATATGACCGAAGAAATGAAAAGGAAAGCGGAATTGATGCAGCAGCAAGGGCAACATAGCGCTTATCCACAAGAAACAATGATGCCTAAACCTACCGAACAGTTCGCGCCATCTGGTTCATATCCACAACCAATAGACGGATCTATGCCGAGTGGCTCAAATATGAACCCTGCATATCCTTCTTCCGGAAGTATGCCGCCACCAACTAATATGTATTCTCCGCCTTCTGGGGAAATGTACAGTCCTCCACCAAGTAGTAGTTATCCATCGGGAGGCAGTTATACGCCACCATCCGGAAGTTATTCTCCGCCGCCGATAATGTCTCCTCCACCCTCAATGCCTAGCAGTGCTTTACCAAGAGAATCCCTCATTGGATCAGTCTTTAATCTGTTATTGGGAATAAAATAAATAATATAAAAACCGTCCTGAGCTTGTCGAAGGGCGGTTTTTATTATTGAAGTACCCGCAAATCCGCAAGGACTTCTTCTGCGTGAATCTCCGGTTTTACAGTTTCGTAAATTTTTGCGATTTTTCCTTGTGGGTTAATCAGAAAAGAAGTTCGAAGCGTGCCCATATATTTCCGACCCATAAATTTTTTCTTTGCCCAAACTCCATACTTTTTTACCACTGCTTTATTTTCATCGGCGAGCAAGGTAAAAGGCAACTCATATTTTTCTGCGAATTTTTTATGGCTTTTTACGGAATCCACGCTGATGCCGAATACTTGGATTTTTAGTTTTTTGAATGCTGGAAAATTATCTCGGATCGCGCACGCTTCTTTCGTGCAACCCGGCGTGTCGTCTTTAGGATAGAAGTAGAGGAGTATCCATTGGCCTTTATATTGGGAAAGGTTGTGGATTTTTCCTTCTTGGTCGGAAAGAGAAAAGTCTGGCGCAAAAGTATTGAGTCTAATTTTCATTTTAAAACTATTGAAGTTGCAAAAGTCGGATACGTATATTAGTACCAACAGAAAGTGAGTTAAGTTGTAGTGTAAGAATAGGATATTGTCCGCCACCACCGCAACAGGAAGCGCCAAAACCAGTAATCTGTGCGCTGCCACCAGAAGTATTACTGAGAGTTATAGTTGGTTGCAGAACTCGCGTATCACCAAATGGATAAGTATAAGTATTAAGAGCAATGGCATAATTTCCGCTTCCAGAATAAGATCCCGTTGTATCATAGACTACGGAAAAACCGCTAAAACCCCCCGGCCAACTCGTCCGACAATCACTCCCAATACAGAGTCCAGTGCCTTTGACATATCCCGCAACGTCTAATTTTTGAGAGGGTGTCATTCCGATTCCTATATTTCCATCTCCTACATTAATTCTCATTTTTTCACCCCAACTGCCTGCATAACCCCAAAAAGCCAAAACCGAACCGTCAAAACCTAGATCGAATTTATTCGCGGAATTAGTCTGAAATCCAAGAGAAGATAAGCTTTGAGCGTCCGGTCGGCCACGAAGAATCAGAGTATGACCATTAATGTCATCAATAGTGCCAGCCGAATAACCAAAGACACCTGGTCCATTTACGTGGAGTTTGCCCACGGGATTGGTTATTCCGATGCCAATATTAGTTCCGTCATCATAAAGCAAGGAGTTTCCGAGCGTTGAAGAGTTAGTAAACTTAGAGACGTAGTTCGTCGTACCGCTGCCACCAAGAGCCCCACTTGATGTTTGCCAACTTCCTAAACCAGTCGCATCAGAAGTAAGCACTTTACCTGCGCCCGGAGAACCGCCCGTTATTTTCACTTGTCCATTCACTTCTAGTTTTGCTCCGGGATTAGCAGTGCCAAGGCCAAGATTTCCAGACGCATCTACAGCGACCGATCCGTTACCACCTGGAGGATTTTGATTTGGATTCGTCCAGGCATACGCAAACGAAGCGTTCAACAGCGCAATTGAGGTCAGAGAAAAAATGATTCGAGAAAATAAACGCATTATTACTTATGAGTATACCACATCCGCTTACCGATTATCTCCGCTGCCGCCGAGTTTATTCCGCTCCATCCGGGAATAAAGTTTTTCAATGTTGGTCGTTGCCACTGCATCGAGTGGAATCTGTAATTCACTCGCGATTTGGGTGATATACCACAGTACATCCCCAAGTTCTTTTTTTAATTCCTCTTTGGTGGTGTCATCCATAATCCCATTTTTGTCCCGAATCACTTTTTTAATTTTCTCCGCCACTTCTCCGGACTCGCCAGCAAGTCCAAGCGTCGGGTACACAAAATTATTTCCGACATTCGGATACAGCGCGGTTTTTCTGGATTTCTCTTGGTATTCTTGAAATGTCATATGTGTTAGCGATACGTCGGGTTACTTTCTTTGATGTTCGCCACTTTCGATTCGTAACGCGCGCAGGCGAAGAGGAGGCCGGATAATCGGTTAAGATAGGCGAGGATATCCGGATTTATTTTCTTGCCCGTCCGAATCCGCCGTCCGGCGGAGTAGGAGGGTTTCTTTTTGGAAAGTTTCACCGTTTCCCGTTCGGCGCGGCGGCAGACTGCGCGGGCGTAATCAAACCAGCCGGCGGCAATGGTTTCGCCGGTAATGACAAATTTCTTTTCCGGCTGAATTTCTTTTTCCAACGCGTCAATCAGAGTTTCCAGTTCAGTAATTTTTTCGTGAACAAAAACCGGCGCTTTGAATTTTTTCCCGAACATCAGGATGGCGATATTGGCTTGAATGGTAAAAAGATTTTCTTGAACGCTTTTGAGGGCATCGCGAAATTGCGACTGAATCTGCTGACTGCGGATTAATCCGAGTAGGCTGTTCAGTTCGTCTAAATGCCCCAACGTTTCCATCTCAACGCAGGTTTTGTCTATTTTTTTGCCGCAGATGAGGCTTTTGCCTTTGTCGCCTTTGCCGGTATAGAAGAGTCCCATAGGAGGATTATATTATAGCACAATCTCAATTGTTTTTTGTCGGCTTTTCACGCCGTGCGCAAGGCGGACACGGGAAATAGGAACTTTGAAGTGGCGAGCAACTGCTTCGAGTATGGCAAAATTCGCTAGATTCTCCCGCGCTGGTTCTTGGACAGAAATTTTAAGATGCGTAGGATCAATTTCTCGTAGAGAAGCTCGGGTTGCTCCCGGAGACGCAGTAACAAAAATACGCATTAGGGTTAGGGCTGGAGCGCGGGTTGGATTTGGCCGTCAATGGAAATGAGGACGTCCTTCACCGTAGAGAATTGTTTCAGGGTTTCCGAAATTTGAGCGCGGATTGCCGTTTTGGTGCAGGTATCCAGCACTGCTTCTTCGAGGTGAGAATCAAAATCAACCGAAGCAATATTATTTGCGACAGCAAGTTTCTGAATTTTAGTTCCTTTATTGATATTACTGAAATAACCGTCCGCTTTTTCTCCCGCGGTTGGGCCAGTCAAAAGTTCTAAAAGTGAAGCGCGGCCGACAGCAGGAGTTTTATTGATTTGGCGTTCCACGGGAAACACTTTTTCGCAGGTAGTTCCCGGATTTAATGTCTGATTGCTGAAGTAGACGTGCACGATTTGTTTACCAGTCATTGAAGTTTCCGGTGTAGTTCTTGAGTTGGCAATCAAAGAAGATTGGCTGGCAGATGCAGAATCAGAAGTAGTCGGATAGGCATCTTCACTTTTATTATTCGATCGGAAAATAAAGGTTAGGATAATCACTAACACCACCACCAGCCCCCAATAAAGAAGATTTTTATTCTTCATATATACTTCTAATTTACCCAAGTTTTTCCCCGGGCGCAACTTCGGTTTCTGGCTGAATCAAAATTGGGCCAGAGTCATCGTGAGCGGCCAGCACCATGCCTTGGCTTTCTAAGCCCATCAGCATACGTGGTTCGAGATTAGCGACAATGACAATTTCTTTACCAAGCAACGTTTCCGGTTCATATTTCTTTCCAATGCCGGCAATAATCTGCCGAATTTCTTTTTCCGGATTCGCGTTTTCCGCGGTAGCCGCTTGCGTGCCCATATCCACTTTTAATTTCAATAATTTTTCCGATCCTACCACTCGCTCCGCTTCCAGAACTTTAACCACGCGTAATTCTACTTTTTGGAATTCTTCAAAAGAAATAGTTGGCATATTGCAATGAGATTACTTTATATATAGTATACATCGCAAGAGTAGGTACTTTAAATTTTCTATAGGAGGATTATGTATGGCATTAAAACTTCCCCATTTTTTTACTCTTGCAGGAGTAGTGATGATATGTCCAGAACAGGAGATGATTGGAATGGAACGCTTTCAAGCGACTATGCAATTGCTTCAGCAAGTTGGTTTTCCAACGGAATTCACGTACCGTTATTTTTTTAATGGGCCTTGGAGTGATGGTCTATCCTTGGAAATTAAAACGGGTGTGGAATATGGACTTTTAAATGAGTATAAGGAGGATAATCAAAAATCATGGGCCCCAACCGCATCAGCCAGAAGGATTATTTCTCTTGATGATGTTATTTCTTATCGCAAGACAATTCACATACTCAACGCAATTCCATTAGTAAAATTGTTGCTTGCATCGAAATACGATCGATATCGTGTATTGGGCCATACACATCAAGAATCATTACGGAAATTGGGGGAGGGATATGTTGATTGGCAGGACGTTGGTGAGCAAGATAAAAGCTTGCGAAACTTATTTTTGCCAATTGGATTATATCAATCCGAATTCCAAAGCAGGGTTTCTTAGTAAAAAAACATCTAGACAGTTTAAACTGTCTAGATGTTTTTCTTTTTGTGCAGTATTCTTGAATTAGTCCGAACGCATTTCGCCGCCTGCGGCGGCGAGGAGCCTCCGCGAAAGCCGAGCGGCTTTGCCGCGAGATTTAACAATTTCCCATTTTTTTGGCGGTAAATACCGAATAAAAACTATGAGTTTTTATTCACAACTAAACATCCAACCATTATATCGTGCAGGCTCTGTTTCTTGGAAGTAAACGCTATCATGATAAAACCAATACCAAGTATCAATCCAGAAATTATCTTTCCAAAGAAGCGACCGCTTGCCTTGCTAAAAGATACGCGGTTCCCATTTAAATCAGTTACTTTTATTCCCAGAGCCATTTTGCCAACCGTCGCTTGTTTTTGAGAACTTTCCATTGCGGCATAATAGACCCAACTAGCTAGGAAGCCCAAAATACCACCAAAAAATTCAACACCTTCAGCGGTTCCAATTGAGAAGCCATATACAAATCCAAATATAAACCCAATAACAAAACCCCCAGTAAATGTGATAAACCAATCGATGATAAAAGCAGCAAATCTTTTCCAAAAACCAGCGTAGTTTGAAATTGTATTTTGTGTGTCTTGTATATCCATATATAAAAATATTATACCATATGATTAAACTTCCTTTTTTCTTTCCGTTAAAACATGATTTGAGCCGATTGTTTTTCCGGACTCTTTGGCGGATTTTGTCCTGCGGAGCGCGGCGTACTCGCCGCGCGGAGCAGTCATTTCCGAACAAGTCAATTTTGGTGCCCCTCAAAGGCGAATCTTGGAATCGGTTAGTACTGGAATTAAAGGAGTGGCAACTTTTTCTAATTCATTTAAAAAATGAACCTATTAAAAGTCATGAGTCTGAGATAGAATCAGTTTATGGAGTATAAAATGATTAAGAATCTGGCTGAAGAAGCCCTGCAGAAAGGAGGGGGTAGAATTCCTATACCAATTGTTGATATTGCCCAAGAATATGATTTGGCAATTTATGAGATAGAAATGTCTGTATTGGGTAATCAAACCCCAAGCGGAATACTTACCCAACGTGAGAACAAATGGTTTATTGCTATTAATAAGAATGATGTTGCTGTAAGGAAACGGTTTACTATTGCACATGAAATTGGTCACTTTCTTTTACATAAGAATCAAAGATTTATTGATGATTTTCGTTTCGGAGAAACTTTTTATCGTAGCCACAGCGAAGACAATCAATTAGAGAAAGAGGCAAATTACTTCGCAGCCAATCTTTTAATGCCTGAATCGTATGTAAAAAAAAAGTGGGAAGAGTTACATAACGTTACGGAAATGGCCAAGAGTTTTGATGTTTCTGAAGTCTCGATGACTTTCAGATTAAAAAATCTAGGACTGATTGAAGCTTAATGATATGGAGTCCGAAGCATCAAAAATTCAGAAAGAAAAAATTCTCGATCAATATCTTACTGAGGTTGTTTTAAATGCTTCTCAAAAAATCACTTCTGAAGCTGACCTAAAACAGCGTGAAGCAGAACAACGCATAGAACATCGGGAAAGAAGACTCCAGATGGAAATTGAGCGGAAACAGGACGAAATAGAGGAGCTTCAAACAGATCGTGAGCTTAAAAAGAAGGTTGCAAACATAGTCTTTTATTTCCTAGCAATCGAAACCACCCTTGTATTCATCATCCTATGTCTCCAAGGTTTTGGATTCTGGGGATTCTATGTATCAGACACCACCCTCAATATTTTTCTACCCGCCACCATAATTCAAATCTCATCAATGGCCATCATAATCACAAAGTACCTTTTTACAAGGAAATGAACCGAACCTTATATTAAAAAGCTTATTTTGGTTTTATGAAGCGGAAAAAGTTCCAAATTTCGATTTAGTGCCCTCGTGAGGAATCGGACCTCAATCAACCGGTTCGAAGCCGGTTACTTTATCCATTAAGCTACGAGGGCTTTGATAAAACTTTACCTGTTTTTCTACAAAAGAAAAAGAGGAGGTCAGAGCGACCTCCTCTCTCGGGGGGTAAGAAACTTATTGAGTGATGCAGACAAGACGTAAAAAGAAGACAGCGCCAACAATACCAGAGATCCAGACCGCCACAACTTTTTTTCTCCGGATGGCAATCCCGCAAATAGCGAGAGAAATAATTGAAGTCAGTGCAGAAACAGACTCCGCATATATACCCATATCCTTGTTCCTCCTTTCGAAGAGCTACCTAGATGAATATCTATACTAAAACAAATTACCCCTACTTTTGTCAAGGAAGCAATAATTCGGTATACTTTTTTTATACCGAGTGATAAAATTTCGGCATTGCCTATGTTTTCTATTCCTGATGAAGTAAAAAAAATCGCCCAGCAATTAACCGTTGCGGGCTTTGAGGCGTATGCCGTGGGAGGGTGTGTACGGGATCTTTTAGTTGGCTCTGCTCGTGGTGAATTTGTCGAACCAAAGGATTGGGACATTGCCACGAACGCAACGCCAACCGACGTGCAAAAACTTTTTCCGGACAATGTATACGAAAATGACTTCGGCACGGTGGGAGTAAAAACCGATTCTGATAATCCAATTCTGAAAGTAGTAGAAATCACCACGTATCGATTAGAAGGGAAATATAGCGACAAACGGCATCCAGACGAAATTAAATTCGCCCGAACGATTGAGGAAGATTTGGGACGTCGCGATTTTACGGTGAACGCGCTCGCATTAAATCTCGCAGAGGGATCCAGCGATACGATTATTGATCCGTATCACGGTCAACAGGATCTTGCGGAAAAAATCATCCGCGCCGTGGGCGATCCGGAAGTCCGTTTTCAAGAAGATGCCTTGCGTGTGCTTCGGGCAGTGCGGTTTATGGCACAGCTGGGTTTTCGCATTGAAGAAAAAACCGAAGTGGCGATCAAAGCGCATGCGGGTTTATTGGAGTATATCGCCAAGGAGCGGATTCGAGACGAGTTTTCTAAATTACTCATCTCTCCGGGCGCCGCGGAAGGAGTACGAAAATTACTCGAGCTGGGTTTGTTGAAACATATCGTTCCTGAATTAGAAGAGGGTGTTGGTGTAGGTCAGAATAAACATCATATTTATAGCGTCTTTGAACATAATTTTCGGTCGCTTGAATACGCAGTGAAAAGTAATTTTACTTTAGATGTGCGGATTGCTTCCCTGTTGCACGATGTGGGTAAGCCGCGTTCCAAGCGGGGAGAGGGCCCAGACTGCACCTTTTACGGCCACCAAGTAGTAGGCGAAAGAATGGCTCTGGAAATTTTAGATCGGTTGCGTTATCCACGAGAACTCACTGAACGTGTGGCTTTATTAGTGCGCGAGCATATGTTTGTCTACGATCCAGAAACCGTCACTGATGCGGGCGCGCGGCGGCTCTTGCGGCGAGTAGGGAAAGAAAATATAGAAGATTTGTTTCGATTACGAGAAGCAGATCGCATTGGCTCGGGTGTCCCCAAAGCTCAACCGTATCGTTTGCGGCATTTGAAATTTCGAATTGAAAAAGTCAGCCAAGACCCGATCAGCGCCAAAATGCTCAAAGTAAATGGCGAAGATATTATCCAAGCATTAAAAATTACTCCCGGACCGAAAATTGGCTGTATTTTGGCGATTTTGTTGGAAGAAGTATTAGATGATCCAAATCTGAATATCCAAGCAACTTTATTAGCGCGGGTGCGACAGTTAGGGGAGTTTTCGGAAAAACAACTTGGCGAGATGGCAAAATTTGCCAAGAAATCCGCGGACGAAGCGCAAAATCAAGTGGAAGAAGAGATCAAGAAAAAGTATTTTGTGCAGTAGCTACTAGTGAAGCAAAGACGCTAAGTTTTTTTCGGCAGAAACTTTTGATACGCTTCAAAAATACTCATTGCCGCGAAAATAATTTCAATGATGATGAGTGTATGTCCGATTGTCAGAAGCCAGCCATACGACGATAGGATATAGAGAAATAAGAAGAGATAGGCAATCGTCCAAAAGAAAAATTGCAGCCGACCAAGCAAAGAGGCTTGCAAGTTATTGTAGGAAAGATGATGGATTAAATGGTGCGTTTCCTGGGAGTGTTTAAGATATTGGAAAACAAAATCTTTCAGCGTGATCCAAAGGAGTATGATTTGCAGTCCCCAGATAACCCCAATAATTTCCAGACTTAATACGTGGTACGAATAGAGAAGATACGTTGCCCACGCGACCAGCGATCCATCACGCAAATGATCCAGCCAGATTCCGAGAATGGTTACATTTTTATTATTGCGGGCAACTGGCCCATCAATCGCGTCGGCAAGGCCAATGAACCCTAATAAAATAATTTGCAGTCCGAGCGAGTATCCTTGAAAATGCATTCCGATTGGAACAAGGAGTAGAAGATAGCTGGCAATGGTAATCTGATTAGCAGTAATTCCCACGCGACCCAATACATGAGTAATTGGACGGAAAAGATTATCCCGCCAATCTTTTTCCATCGCGGTGAGGAGATCGTCTTTTTTCTTGCGGAGGAATAATTTTATTTTTTGCCGTTTTTCCATAAATGCAGTATAACATTATAGTATTGCGATAACGGACTGTAGTATATCGGCAGTATACACGCTTCGGGTGCGTGAGGGCTGGGTTCGATTCCCAGCAGTCCGACTGATTTAGAATTGATACATTTTGCAAAAACTTTTTCAGAGTAGGTTATACTGATATACATGATTAAAATTGGCGATACAATTCCAGACGCATCCTTTGAGGTATTTCATAACGAGGAAATTAAAAAGATGAAGTTTTCGGATTTAAAAGGGAAGTGGATTGTACTTATCTTTTACCCAGCGGATTTTACGTTTGTCTGCCCAACGGAACTGGAGGAGGCGGCAAATCATTATTCGGAATTTCAGAAACTGGGTGCAGAGGTATTGAGTGTGAGTACGGATAAAGTATATACGCACAAGGCATGGCACGATTCATCTCCGGCAATTAGTAAAGTGAAATTTCCCATGGTTGCGGACCCGAATGCGAAACTCTGCAAAGAATTTGGTACCTATATTGAAGATGAGGGTGTGGCGTTGCGCGGCAGTTTTATAATTGATCCGGACGGAGTTTTAAAAGCCTACGAAATGCACCATAATAGTATTGGACGGAGCACTAAAGAATTGTTGCGAAAATTGCAGGCCGCGGTTCATGTTCGAAAGTATGGGGATCAAGTCTGTCCAGCTAGTTGGGAACCGGGAGGGGATACTCTGAAGCCGGGACTAGATTTAGTAGGTAAAATTTAATTACCATATTCGGATAGTGGAATATACTGAACGCAAACGCATTAATGATTCCAATATGGTAAAATAAGACTGTGAAAAACAGGCTTAATAAGGATAAGAAGCTTATACTCATTGTTGAAGACGATAAGGCGTATGGCGATGTGTATCAGCTCAAATTGGAGAAAGAGGGCTATCAAGTGAAGATTTTGGAAGGCCGAGATTTCGTGGCTCGAAAGTTAGAAAAACACTTGCCTAATCTTCTGATTTTGGATTTGATCATGCCGGAAAAGTCTGGTTTTGAAATTCTCGAAGAAATTCACGCGAATTCTCATTTGAAAAATTTGAAGATATTAATTGTCTCAAATTTAAGCCAAGACATTGATCAAGAGAAAGCGAGAAAATTTGGGATTCAGGATTATTTTGTAAAATCGGATATTTCAATTGCTAAAATGGTTGAGAAAATCCGGGCGATAGTAGGCGACTAACCTTTTTTCCTTTATAGTAGAGCATATGTATACACCACACAATTATGAAAGCCTCATTGGCACGCCGGGTTTCAGCGACCAGCTTTTAAAAAATCACTTTACCTTGTATCAAGGGTACGTCACCAATACGAATAAAGTCTTGGAGAGCTTGATGACGTGGACCAAGGAGGGAAAAATGGGAACGCCGGAATACGCCGAACTTAAGCGACGCTTTGGTTGGGAATGGAACGGGATGCGGCTTCACGAATTGTATTTCAGTAATATGAAAAATGGTGGTTCCAAATTGGATCGCAATCCAAAATTGCACGAAGCCATCCTCGAGCAGTTTGGCAGTTATGAAAATTGGGAAAAAGATTTTAAAGCGAGCGGTACGATGCGGGGGATTGGTTGGACAATTTTATATTATGATCCTATTGGTAAACGGATTTTTAACACGTGGGTCAACGAACACGATATGGGTCATCTGACCGGCTGTACGCCACTTTTAATTTTGGATGTGTTTGAACACGCGTATATGTTGGATTACGGACTGAAGCGCGCGGATTATATCGAAGCATTTTTTCTGGCGATTGATTGGAGTGTAGTTACGGAACGGCTGAATGCGTAAGCAATTAGGTATTGTCGCACTGGTTCTTCTGGGATCAGCGCTGTTTCATGGATTAGGCATTCAAGTTGGTAGCCAGCGGGTTTTGCCGTGGCATATTGCCTATACCGATACGCTCGGTTTTGCCACTCGAGCGCTTGCGCCGGGGATTGCGTATATAGATAAGAGAATTGAGTACCCGGTGATCATCGGACTCGTGATTGATCTCGCGGGTAAGATTGGCCAGAGTGTGGTTGGTTATTACGCAGCGAGCGTCGCGCTTTTGCTGGCGGCGGCGGTTGTCGGAACCTATGTGCTTCGGAAATACAGCGATCTCTCTGGCGAAGGGAATCTCTGGCGTTACTGGATTTTTGCGCCGTCGCTGTTGATGTTTGGAGTATATAATTGGGATTTGCTCGCGGTGTGTTTCGCGATCTGCGCTTTGTACGCGATGGCGCGAGAAAAAGATTACTGGGCGGCTTTTTGGATTGCGCTCGGTTGTTCCACTAAACTCTTCCCCGTGTTATTTCTTGTACCGTTACTCTTGCGGCAATCAGATTGGAAAAAAAGAGGCACGTTGCTGAGTATTTTTACTTTGGTTACAATCGTGCTTAATGGTTATTTCATCTGGAAAGCATTTCCCAATTGGCATTATTTCTTTGAGCTGAACCAAGCCCGTAATTCGAACATTGATTCTATTTGGACCACGATTCGATTCTTGTTAAGTCCGTATTTTGGCACGGTGTCGCAGATCAATGCATTTTCCCTCGCGTTGTTTGCCGGAATCTATGGTTGGGTGATGTGGCAATTCCGAAAAGCAGATACATTGAAATTATGCGCCGCGGGCGTATTGATATTTTTACTCACCAACAAAATCTTTTCTCCGCAGTATCTGTTATGGCTCTTGCCGTTTTTCGCGCTTTTGAAAATGCCCAAGTTGCGCTGGTTCTATGCCTTAGAAGCGGCGAATCTTTGCGTGGTGTTTATCGTGCTCCGCTGGTTTTTCTTAGGCCAGAATCTGATCTATTTTTATTGGAGCGCGCCGTTTGTGGTAATCCGGCACTCGATTTTGATTTATATTTTTGTGCAGTTGATAAAAAGTTTAGAAACTAAAAACCTGTCCCCTAAGGGACAGGTTTAGATTCGACAGGTTTCGAGAGGAAGGCGTAGGGAAAGGAAAGGACCATGAGCACAACAGTAGTGATGCCGATGATCACAGCCAGTGTCTGGCAGAATTTGCAATTGGTCAGCCAATGACACAGGGTAATGATCGCCAATGCGATTGTGCCGATCAGAAAGGACTTGATCATAAGACGAATAGCTTTATCCGCCCGTTCATCCACAAAACTGCAGTGAGTTTTCATAGCAGTAGACATTGCGGTGCACCTCCTCTCATTAAGAAATCTTTTTAAAGCTTCTCTAGCTAGTAAAATAGATTTTTGTTAATTTGTCAAAATCAAAAAGCCAGCGTGGTAACTGGCTTTTGATTGAGGATCGTTTAGGCGTGGATAGGACGACGCGTGGAAGTGTACAGGGCTAAGCCTTCCGTGAGAATCATCATCTCTTTTCCGCTTTCGAGATAGAAGTCGTTATTGATGTTTTTTACCTCCCATAGTTTCTCTTCTTCGTCCTGATGGACTTGAAGGAGAAGTTTTGTTCCAGCGGTCAGCGGTTTTTTGATAGAGAGAACGCCATTGGTGAGATAAAGATGAGACACGCCATTCTTTTGAGTCTTCACTACTTTCCACTGGCGGGAATCCATAACCACCCCCTTTTTATAAATTAAAGATCAGTATTATTTATATAATAAATCAATCGCGGCACGTCAGCAATGGAGAACTTCCAAAAAAACAAAACTTGCTATAAGCTATATGCCATAGGAACGTCAGTTTAATATCTACTGGCAACCCAGATTACGCAACAATAATTTTGGTGGGCTCATAGTAAAGTGGTATTACGCAGCATTCGCATTGCTGAGGCGCGAGTTCGATTCTCGCTGAGTCCACATGAGCCCACCAAAATTATTGAGGCGCGAGTTCTCCGCCAGCTGGCGGATCTCCTTAGGTCCACCTTTTTGACAAGTAGCATAGTTTATGCTATTTTCTTATTATCGTAGATCTTTGAAGTTGAATCTTAAGACTGAAAAGGAGGAAACCATGTTTGTAGCATTTGGCTTCAAGATAAAGCCGGTGAAGAATGGTCAGTTTTACAATCACCCACCACTCGGAGCTGGTGACATCGACAGACTGAATCAACTCTTTCCAGATAATCCTATTTGGAAGTCTGAGAAGAGTACCTTAGGCAATGCCTATCTTCCCACTCGAGAAGAAGCATTAGCCTTCTATCGAGCTCTTAAGGCTTACGCCGAAAGATCAGAAATCAGTTCTAAAGAGTATACTACCGGTAACTTTATGGGCTCTTTACCTGTATCCAGTAACTTAAAGTCAGTGTTTGATGAACTCATTCAATTCTTTGAAGATGAGCTCGAATTGAATCCAGCGACGTCGCAGTAATGCGACGTCGTTTCTTTATTTGAGGTATTGGAGTAATAAATTTTTCTTGCTTTTCCCACTCGTTTTGTCTAATGTGGTCTTAGCGAGTAGCCCAAAGATTGAGGCTATTCACCGTACTTTTCTAAATAAAAGGAGACAGCAATGAAAAATCGAAACTTCCTTGAATTAATGAAGGCTCAATGGTCTCGAGGCAACTTCGTCTGTGTGGGGCTCGATAGTGAGTACCAGAAAATTCCTCCAGCGGCAAAACGGAGAACTATCTGCGAAACCATTATCGCGTTCAACGAAGCAATCATCAGCGCGACGAAAGACTTGGTCTGTGCGTACAAACCGAACATCGCGTTTTACGAAGCGCACGGCAATGCCGGTTTAATCGCGCTTCGGGAAACCATCAAGTACATCCTCGATGTTGCTCCGGAAGTGCCGGTGATCCTCGACGCGAAGCGCGCTGATATTGGTAATACCAATACCGGTTACGTGCAAGAGGCATTCACCTTCTTACAAGCGGACGCGATCACGGTATCTCCATACCTTGGCGCTGAAGCGTTGCAGTCATTTCTGGCTGAAGCCGATAAAGGCATTTTTGTTCTTTGTCGGACTTCCAATCCGGGCGCAGGCGAGTTTCAGGACTTGTTGGTGCGGCGGACAGATCATTTGTCCCATCTTCATCTTGAAGATGAGCAACCGATCCCGTTGTATCAAGATGTCGCGCGCCGAGTCGCACACAGGTGGAACGAAAAGGGAAACTGCGCGCTCGTTGTTGGCGCTACGTATCCGGATGAACTTCACGCAGTCCGCAAGATTGTCGGTGACATGCCGATTCTCATTCCGGGGATTGGCGAGCAAGGTGGTGACATCAGACAAACTGTTTCCGCCGGCAAAGACAGCCGCGGCCAGGGGATGATCATTAATTCCTCTCGAGGCATTATTTTTGCTTCGGAGGGAGTAGACTTCGCAGAAGTAGCTCGCCGTGAGACGAAAAAGTTGCACGAGCTTGTTAATATCTACCGATAAAAAGGAGGGCGGAATAATGGATCAGCATGAAGTCTTACACATCATGCGTCACTTCAAAGTGATCATGAGTGGTCATTTCATCTATACCGGAGGAAACCATGGTAGTGGGTACATTAATAAGGATGCGATCTATCCGCATACCAGAGCAACGTCACAGTTTTGCCAAGCAATTGCGGAAGAATTCGCAATTGACGAGGTGGAAGTGGTGATTGCTCCGGCAATCGGTGGCGTTATCCTTTCCCAGTGGGTTGCATATCATCTTTCGGTGATGACGAATCGAGAAGTGTTGGGTGTGTACGCTGAGAAATCCGAAGATGGCAAATCTTTCCTCATCAAGCGCGGCTATGATAAATTCATTGCCGGAAAAAATGTCTTGGTGGCGGAAGATATTCTCACCACCGGAGGGTCAGTTAAAAAAGTCATTGAGGCGGTGCGCGCCATTGGTGGTAAGGTTGTCGGCGTGGGTGCGCTTTGCAACCGTGGTGGAGTTGCACTGAAAGACATCAGTAACCCGCCCAAGTTGTTCGTGCTCGTGGATAATTCCCTCGACATGTGGGACGCGAAAGATTGTCCGTTGTGCCAGCAGGGCGTGCCAATCAATACAGATGTTGGTAAGGGTCGGGAGTTCCTTGCGCGAAAACAGCACGCATAAATCAGTTCCAAAGAAAGGGGCTTGTCACTTCGGTGGCGGCCCCTTTTTATTACAAAAAAAAGAACCATCCGTGAGGATGGTCTTTAGAGAGGATATTTGAAAGAACAAATAAAATGAGTGAGTACTTCACAGGGAAGCAAAGTCATACAATGAAATGAGTCGCCTTTGAAAAGGCGTTAGAGAGAACGTGAAACTATCAATGATCGTACCTTTACTATAGCATGCCCTTTCCGTTAGGCAACTAAGTTATTCACACGTAGAAAAAGTGCATTACATTCATCTGATATACTTAGAGTAAGCTCTTGCGTACAGCTCGAGTCAAAAATAAGTAAAGGTCGAGTTAGTGCATTGTTGATTATGTTTATGATTGCGGATACAAATACTATAGTACAAAACGCACTCTATGATCTCTGGGCGAGAGTCATCGGTTTCTTGCCTCAGCTCGTGATGGCGGTAGTTGTTTTCTTTATCGGGATTTACGTCGCGAACTTGTTGAGCACGATTGTGGAACGAGTATTGCGCGCGTCTCGAGTAGATACGCTCCTTCGCCGGATGGGTTTGGAAGAATATACTCGACGAGCCAATATGGAACTCAATTTCGGCCATTTTATCGGCCAGATTGTGTATTGGTTCTTCTTCTTAGTGGTCTTGCTCGCATCTTCAGATATTCTACATTTCTATAACCTTTCAAGTTTTATTAATGTAGTATTAGCGTATATTCCAAATTTGCTGATTGCCGTATTGATTATGGTGGCGGCGTTTGTGATTGCTAACCTTGTTAAGCGGGTGGTTCGAGCATCGGTCATGGGAGCGCGTTTGCACGCGGCTAAGTTCTTATCGTCTGCCGCGTGGTGGGCGATTGTGATTCTTGGTTTGCTTGCGTCGCTGACCCAGTTAGGGATTGCGACTTCTTTTATCGAAACCTTTTTGACTGGTTTGATTGGAATGGTTGCGCTCGCGGGCGGCATCGCTTTCGGGTTGGGTGGTAAAGAGTATGCATCGGAAATTCTTAAAGATCTTCGCGACGAATTACAAGGACGCGAATAATCGATAGGAAAAAATAAATTAAAAAACTTCTGCAGAGCTGGTTGTAATGTGAGGTTACAGTCAAGGAGCAGAAGTTTTTTATTTTTTATAAAAAGAAAGGGGACGAAGCTTGTTGAAGCTTCGTCCCCTTAGAGTTTCCGGTAAACCTTTTGGTTCCCAGAGAGGAATTTTGAAAGAAACTGACTAGAGCCTGTCGCGAGGTCGACGCATGTGGATGCCTCCGGGATTGATGTCAGCAGGCCATGTTTCGAAACAAGCCGCACGCGGGTGATGGTACGACGAATATTTCGTGCGCTGGTACGCTGGAGCAGATTTATTGAGGCTGATCTCTCGCCATAACGCCTCCTGTTTGCATGCACAGTTGGAATTTCAGCAACCTCTGGTTTCTTTCCTAATCGCCTTTTTGGCGAAACGATGTTCTTAATGTACGAAATCTCGAGGTGGGAAGGAATCGAACCCTCCAATCTCCTGCTCTTTTGGAAGCAAGCGCTCTGCCAATGAGCTACACCTCAATAAGCTTTTCACAGGATAAACTCAAAATATAACCCCTGTCAAATAGCGGAGGGAAAACCCTATTGACATCTTTTCACGGATGAATATAATAATATGTACGTAATGGTTACTAATAAACATATCAAATATTTACGCGGCTAAACGTCGGGTTGTTTGTGTAAGAGCCGCAAGGCTCTTTTTTGTTTATTAGGGAGAATGGCTGAATGACTGGACATTGATAATTGCATATGCAAGTTAAAGTAAAGATCGAGCTTAAATAAGTTAAAGAAAAAAATGTAATGAGTATTGACTTAAGGGGTCAGTCAATTCCGGTGTTGCCGCAAGGCGATGTCGGAATATAAATTAAGGGCGTATGGTGGATGCCTTGACACAAAATGGCGATGAAGGACGTGGCGTAGCTGCGATAAGCTTCGGGGAGGTGCCTAGCAACCTTTGATCCGGAGATGTCCGAATGGGAAAACCCAATTGCGTAAACCGCAATTATCTATCCGCTTTATTGCGGAAGATGCGTATCTGCTGAAGTGAAACATCTCAGTAAGCAGAAGAAAAGAGAATAATAATTATTCCCTGAGTAGCGGCGAGCGAAACGGGAAGAGTCCAAACTTAGAGTTTGCGTAGAAAAACCTGGATGTCAGGAATTGGATTAAACCGATTACTAGTTCAGAAATTTTTCTATGCGTGATTCTGAGGGTTGCAAGATAGAAACTTTTTAACTTCAAAATCGTGGCGTCAATAGTGGCGCAATGATTTTGCGGTTAGAAGGAAAGTTACAAAAATGTTGGTTAGTGGAATCCGCTGGAAAGCGGAGCCAAAGGGAGTGATAGCCTCGTACACAAAAACTGACAATCTTTCTTGTTTTTACCGGTGAAAATCCGGAGATAACCTTTATGGTTATCTATCTTAAGTACTTCGAGGTCATCTAGCTTCGAAGGAATCAGCCAGTACTATCTGGTAAGACTAAATACATTTTGTGATCGATAGTGAACTAGTACCGTGAGGGAAAGGTGAAAAGTAGCCCGGTGAGGGCAGTGAAATAGTAACTGAAACCATATCGTCTACAAGGAATCGAAGCACGCAAGTGCAACGATGTGCCTATTGAAGAATGAGCCAACGACTTTACATAAGTGGCTTGGTTAATCCGCATTGCGGAGGAGCCGTAGGGAAACCGAGTGTGAATAGCGCGATTGCCGCAAGGCAGTGTCATTTATGTAAGACCCGAATCCAGACGAGCTTGTCCTGATCAGGTTGAACTTTGGGTAACACCAGAGGGAGGACCGAACCGGTAGGTTGTGCAACACCTTCGGATGAATTGGGATAAGGAGTGAAAAGCTAATCGAGTCTGGTAATAGCTGGTTCTCTCCGAAACAGTTTTAGGACTGGCGGATAGCAAAAACTTTTTAGGGGTAGAGCACTGGATGGTCTGTACTGGCCGCAAGGCCGGCAGACCAATCAAACTCCGAATACTAGAAAGGACGTTATCTAGTTAGACTGTGGGGGCAAAGCTCCATGGTCGCAAGGGAAACAGCCCAGATCGTCGTCTAAGGTCCCTAAATTTCTGCTAAGTGTAAAAGGTAGTAATACACCATTGACAGGTAGGAGGTTGGCTTAGAGGTAGCCATCCTTTAAAGAGTGTGTAACAACTCACTACTCAACGGTGTGCTGCGCCAAAAATGTACCGGGGCTAAGCAGAGTACCGAAGACACGGGTTTGTCAGCGCAAGCTGATAAGCGGTAGGAGAGCGTTTTAATTGCGCTGAAGGCATATCCGCGAGGAGTGCTGGAGCGATTAGAAGAGAGAATGTTGGCATGAGTAACCCCAATGTCGATGAGAAATCGACACCACAAAAATCCAAGGTTTCCGTGGCAATGGCAATCAACCACGGGTTAGGCGATCCTAAGGCAATGGTGAAAACCGCAGCTAATGGGTAGCCGGTTAATATTCCGGCCCGCCTTACATATTCGATGGAGTGACGAAGAAAATGAAATTGCGCGCCTTAATGGTTTGGCGTCGCTATTCTGAGAAATGGTACCCAGGAAAATCCGGGGCTTGCCTTTAATGGCGAATTTCGTGGATGTGCGTAAGGCTACGCTTTTGCGTAGCTAATGCAATTGAAGAGTCTTCCGAGAAAAACTTCTAAGATTAGTATGTGAGGCATCGTACCGTAAACCGACACTGGTGGATAAGGCGAGTAGCCTAAGTGGAACGAGTGAGTCATCCTTAAGGAACTCGGCAAAAAAGCGGCCGTAAGTTCGCAATAAGGCCTGCCCACACCACTTTGTTCTGAATGCCCATATTGGGCGTCATAGCAAAGTGTAATGGAAGGCGATCAAAACAATCTTGATTATTAAAGGAATTGATAATCCGGAGGTGCTGATCACCGCACGTATTAATTAATATGGAATTATGCAATTTTTTTCATATTATTTTTTCACTTTGGATTTGATGCATGAGCATTAAGACTAAAGTGGTGTGGGCCGCAGCAAAAGTATCCCTGGCAACTGTTTACCAAAAACACAGCTTCCTGCGAAGACGTAAGTCTATGTATAGGAGGTGATGCCTGACCGATGCGAGAAGGTTAACGATGGGAGTGAATGCAGCAATGTATTTGCCCACTGTCCGAAGCCCTCGTCAATGTCAGCGGTAACTATAACCGTTCTAAGGTAGCGCAATTCCTTTTCGGGTAAGTTCCGAAGCGCACGAAAGGTATAATGACTGGGGAACTGTCTCAAGGATGAGCTCGGTGAAATTGCGATTCCCGTGAAGACGCGGGATACCTGCAACGGGACGAAAAGACCCCGAGAGCTTTACTGTAGCTTGGTATTGTGTTTAGAAATTGGATGCGTAGTGTAGTGGCGAGGGGATGAAGTCTGGTTTTCGGATCAGATGGACTCGACAATGAAACAGCCACCTTCGGATTTTTAAATTCTAACCTGGACGGCAAAAACGTTCGGAGACAGTGCCTGGTGGGCAGTTTAAATGGGGCATTTTCCTCCCAAAGAGTAATGGAGGAGTTTATTAAGGTTGGCTTAGCCCGGATGGAAATCGGGCTGGACGCGTAAACGCACAAGCCAGCTTAACTGCAAGACCTACAAGTCGCGCAGATGCGAAAGCAGAAGTTAGTGACCCGACAGTCCTTTATAGAAAGGCTGGAGACAACGGCTAAAAGTTACCTCGGGGATAACAGGCTAGTGTGATCCGAGAGTTCCTATCGACGATCACGCTCGGCACCTCGATGTCGGCTCGCCCTAGCGCGGGGCTGGAGAAGGTCCCAAGCGTATGGCTGTTCGCCATTTAAAA
>Ga0082335_1000241_pt1 | contig 146020 bp, 149 predicted proteins | sample Subgrocontami58m_FD_72375 | JGI IMG/M metagenome (GOLD analysis project Ga0082335, IMG submission 72375) | Subsurface groundwater microbial communities from S. Glens Falls, New York, USA - GMW37 contaminated, 5.8 m (SPADES assembly) (version 2) ...
GAGATAGGCGTGACGATCCTCGCTGTCTGTCGGTCTCACGCGACCTAGACCAAGTCGGTCTGTCACGCCCGAGTGACTCGTTCTTGGTGCTTCACTATAGCGTATAACCAATATACAAGACCAAACGGACATTTTCTGATGAAGGAGTACACATGATCGATAAGGAACTGCTTGAAATCTTAGCCTGTCCAGCCTGCAAGGCCGAGGTGGTGCTGGATGAACCGGCAGCCAGGATTATCTGTACTGCATGCGGGCGGCGCTATCCCATTCGCGACGGCATCCCGGTGATGTTGATCGACGAGGCGGAAGCCGGACCGCCGACAAAGGGATAGGGCGAATCGTGGAGCCTCAGGTTAGGGTAAGATTCGCGCCGAGTCCAACGGGCTATCTGCATGTCGGCGGAGCCAGGACCGCCCTATACAACTGGCTGTTTGCCCGCCACACACAAGGAGTCTTTGTTCTTCGTATTGAAGATACTGACGCTGAACGATCCACCGATGAATCGACGGCGGCGATTCTCGATGCGATGCACTGGATGGGCCTGGACTGGGATGAGGGTCCGGGGGTAGGCGGGCCGGTTGGACCGTACCGGCAGGTTGAACGCCTGAAGCTCTACCAGGAGTATGCTCAAAAGCTCCTCGATGAGGGGAAGGCCTATTATTGCGTCTGCGCGCCCGAAGAGTTGGAGACCAGGCGCAAGGCGGCGTTGGCTGCAGGGACCTCTCCGAAATACGATGGCCGCTGCCGTCCACGAGTCAATGACCTGTCTGGAGTGGGCGGGAAAGGCGCAGCAGTCCGGCTGCTGGTCAGCGGTGAGGGACGTACTGAGTTTGCGGATCTCGTGCACGGCCCCATTGGCTTTGAGAATGTCGATCTGGACGACTTCGTACTGCTTCGCTCTGACGGGATACCGACATATAATTTTGCTGTTGTGATCGATGATACGCTGATGGGTATTACGCATGTTATCCGGGGTGACGATCATATTTCGAATACGCCTCGTCAGATGTCTTTGTACGATGCGCTCGGTCTTTCCGTCCCATACTTTGCCCATATCCCGATGATCCTTGGGCCTGATCGTTCGCGCCTCTCAAAGCGGCACGGTGCGACGTCAGTCATGGCCTATCAACAGATGGGCTATCTACCAGAGGCGATGGTCAACTACCTGGCGCGGCTGGGTTGGTCGCACGGTGATCAAGAGATCTTTACACAGGATGAACTGGTCAGGCACTTCAGTCTCGAGAAGGTGGGCAAGACCCCAGCAGTCTTCGATCCGGTCAAGCTCGAGTGGCTGAACGGCCAGTATATCAAGCAGACTGCCCCTGATCGACTGACGGCGTTGCTCAGACCTTTCTGGGAAGCGGCCGGCGTGCAACAGGAGGAACTGGATCGAAAGGGCGAGGACTGGCTGCAGAAGGTCGGCCTCCTCTTTCAAGAGAGGGCCAGGACCGTGACGGAGCTTGCGTCGTCGTCGAGGTTTGTATTCGATGGAACGATTGAGCGCGATCCGACAGCGATGCGGAAGGTGTTGACAGCAGAGGCGAAGGCCAGACTCCGTACGCTCTTGCCGGAGATCGATGCACTGTCGACCTTTACGGCCGTTGCCCTGGAGTCGCTGTTTCGTACGAGGGCGACAGCGCTTGGCCTGAAGCTGGTCGACCTGGCCCAGCCATTCAGGACTGCGCTGTCCGGTAAGACTGTCAGTCCACCCATCTTTCCGATTATGGAGTTGATGGGGTGGGAGGCGGTACAGCGTCGAGTGGAAGAAACACTGGAGGGGGAAGGATGAAGATTGAGGCGTTGCTCGAAGACCTTAGACAAGAGTTTAACAAGCTCGATCGTGAGTTCAGGCAGGACCTTCCGAAGAAGATCCAGGCTGCCAGAGAGTTGGGCGATCTGCGGGAAAACGGCGAGTACGAAACGATTAAGGATCGACAAGGTTTTGTGAAGGCGCGGATGGCGTTTCTGCAACAGCGGATCTCGGAGATCAGCAAAATCGACCTGAGGGCGATTCCGAAAGATCGCGTCGCCCTGGGCAGTACCGTTCGCCTGATAGATGAAGAGAGTGGGGAGGAGACTGTCTACACCCTGGTCTTTCCCGAGCTGATGGATAGTACGCGTGGCTGGATTTCGTTCGCCTCCCCGATTGGACGAAGCCTCATCGGTAAGCAGCCCGGTGACCGGATCGTGATGAATACACCTGGCGGGACCAGGGCGGTTGAAATGACAGAACTTCAGACATTGCATGAAACCTCGCAGGCCTCCGATTCTGACGGGACGGGTTCGTAATACGTTACAGTCTCAGGTACCCTCTCGTCGTCATGTGGAATGAAGCGAGCGCATCTCACCGTTTTTCACCTTGACTTTTTTCCGTTGTTCCCCCATATTCTGAACGTCCAAAGGACCTTCCTTTGGACGTTCATTTTTGGTGGGGGGTCGTCCAACGGTAGGACGGCAGACTCTGGATCTGCTTATCGAGGTTCGAATCCTTGCCCCCCAGCCACTCGCCCAAGAACAGCGACAGTCCAGTAGGTTTTCTCCTGCGCCTTTCGTAGAATGACACGCGTTTCTGAGTCGGGACGAATCATTTCAGCGCTCGCTATTCTTCCAGATTGTAAGCAGAACACCCCTTTCGCAAACTGCGTGTATTGAAGCTGTGATAATACCGTGTCGATGATCAGCTTGTGTTATGGCGTCCTGATGTCTGAGTGGTCCGTCGAAGGCACACGTACTTGACGAAAGGAGGATGTGCAATGAGTACGATTCGAGACGAGGTCCTTGCCGCTAATCTGGCCTATGTGAACACGTTTGGTGAGAAGGGTCTGCTACCCATGCCGCCGGGACGACGATTTGCCATCCTGACCTGTATGGATGCGCGGCTTGATCCGGCCAAGTATGCGGGACTGGCGGAGGGTGATGCTCACGTCATCCGCAACGCGGGTGGTCGTGCCAGCGACGACGCGATCCGTTCGCTGGTCATTTCCTGCAAACTCCTTGGAACGCGGGAATGGTTTGTGATCCATCACACCAACTGTGGGATGGAGACCTTTACCGACGAGATCATGCGCGGACTGTTGGCCAAAAGCCTTAAGACCGCGACCATCGATGCGAGCGGATGGCATGATATCGGTCAAGGTCCCGGATCAACAGAAGGGGCCTTTGTCGACTGGTTGACCATTGCGGATCAGGCCGAGAGTATCTGCGCGGATGTACAACGCATTCGGGCGCATCCGCTGGTACCGCGCGACATTCCTGTCTACGGTTACATCTACGACGTGAAGACCGGGCAATTGGCCGAGGTTGCCGAGGCTACGCGAATCGGTAACGCAGCGTAGTTAACGAACGGCATCGCTGGACGTCCAGTCACTCATCCCTCATAGGATGTACGCGGTCTCATCGTGCTGGCTGAGATCAAGACCTGTCTGTTCGTCCTCGTCCGTGACCCGCAAGCCCGTCAGCGCATCGACGATCTTGAGCAGAATGATCGTACCAAAGAACGCCAGCACCATACTGGCGAGGACTGCGACCGCCTGAATCCCCAACTGGCCGGGATTACCAAAGAACAGCCCATTTGGGCCATCGGGATTAACCGCCTTTGAGGCGAACAGACCGGTTGCCAGGGCTCCCCAAGTTCCGCCAACGCCGTGAACGCCGACGACGTCAAGCGCATCGTCATAGCCGAGTCGCGCCTTGAGGATACAGGCGGAGTAGCACAAGATGCCCGCGACTGCCCCGATGATGATCGCTGACATCGGGCCAACGAATCCGGATGCTGGGGTGATGGCGACGAGCCCGGCTACGGCGCCGCTCGCCGCACCCAGAACGGTCGGTTTACCTCTCAATCCCCACTCTGTACACATCCAGGCCAGGGTGGCTGCAGCCGCCGCAATGTGCGTCACGACGAAGGCGCTTGTGGCCAGTCTGTTGGCGGCGATGGCGCTCCCTGCATTAAATCCGAACCACCCGAACCAGAGCAGCGCTGCGCCCGTGACTGCCATGGTGAGATTGTGTGGCGGCATCGGTTGCTCTGGATGGCCTCGGCGTCGACCAATGATAAGTGCAGCAGCCATAGCCGAGACACCGGAACTGATGTGGACGGCCGTGCCACCGGCAAAGTCTAATGCTCCCATCACGCGAAGCCATCCACCAACACCCCAGACCCAGTGCGCGAGCGGGTCATAAATGAACGTCGACCATAGGAGCGTGAAGAGCAGGAACGAACTGAACTTCATCCGTTCAGCGAAGGCGCCGGTGATAAGCGCTGGAGTTATGACGGCAAACATCATCTGGTAGATCATAAACGCCTGATGAGGAATGGTTGCCCCGTAGTCGGGGTTAGGATCCAGTCCTACACCTTGAAGCCCGACCCAGGCGAAATTCCCGATCAGGCCCCCTACATCCGAGCTGAATGCCAGAGAGTAGCCAAACAGTGTCCATTGAATACTGATCAGGGCCAAGCAGATAAAACTCTGCATAATGGTCGCGAGCGCATTCTTTCGACGGACCAGACCGGCATAGAACAGCGCCAACCCTGGGGCTGTCATCAGCAGAACCAATGCGGAAGAGGTGAGCATCCATGCGGTATCTCCAGAGTCGATCTTCGGCGTTACCGGCGTGGCCGGTTCAGGCGATTGCGATGAAGAAAGGGTGTCTGGAGAAGAGGCCTGTTGAGCGAAGGCCACTCGTGGAGCTTGAAGCAGTATCCCTCCCATCACCAGCAAGATCATGATGATCACCACAGGTCTATTCCGCATGGTCCCTCCTCCGCGCGATGAATGAGAATGAGAAAGATTGGTACGGGCGTCGTCGAGTAGCTCTTTCAATGTGGCTGTATAGAATGCATGAAGAGCAGTTTTCGTGCCAAGGCGGAATTGCGGTGAGCCTTCAAGAAGAATTGCGCAACTCTCGAATAATTCAGCATAAAGTGTTCACATCAGTATCGGAGGATCTTCCATCTGCCTGGTCTCGTGAGCATCAAATGAGCAGTCTGACATGTGACTGCGTAGAACTTGAGCGCAGTCTGCAGTCAGATTCTACTTTTTCGTCTTGACAGGTACAGGGTGCTATATTATGTATGCTGTATTCGCGTGATGAGACATAACATATATGATGCCGCTTCCTGTGGGCTCTGCGGCTGAAGGCGCGAATTATCGCTTCATCGCGTAGCGACATCAATTATCACAAGAAGGGTAGAAAGTGGCCGATCACGACACCTCCGAAAAAGATCAACGCGATCCTTTAATCGTCACGCCTGAGGAGAGCAGTTCAACCCTCTGGTCGCGGAGGGATTTCTGTTGCCTTGCAGGGTGGGGCGGGATAGCGGCTGGACTCGGCATTGGCGGCGTGGCGTTCGGACGCTTGATGTTTCCCAGAGTGCTCTTTGAGCCCCTATCGGTCTTCAAGGCCGGTCTGCCGGAGGAGTACCCGGTCGGAACCGTCAGCGAACGATGGAAGCAAGAGGAGCGTGTCTGGATCGTGCATGAGCCTGAGGGATTCTACGCACTCCTTGCGGTCTGTACGCATCTCGGCTGTACCCCAAACTGGTTGAATGCAGAGGACAAGTTTAAATGCCCGTGCCATGGCAGCGGCTTCCGAAGGAACGGGGTCAACTTCGAGGGTCCCGCCCCTCGGCCGCTGGAGCGAATCAAGATCGCGCTGGGTGATGATGGACAGCTTGTGATCGATAAGAGCGTCCAATTCCGTTTCGAACGAGGAGACTGGAACAAGCCGGGGGCGTTTCTGAAGCTGAAGGTCTAATGCCGTCCCAACGATAAAAGGCCATAATCCTTGATGCCTGACCTGAACGACCTCAAGAGAAAGATTGTCGAGTCACAACTATGGCGCTCGATGTTTCGCCACGACTATTCGGATACCCCGCGCAACCGGGTATTGCAGATCATGGCGAATGTCTGGCTCCACCTGCACCCTCCAAAGATTCGACGCCACGCCATCAGGGTTCGCTTCACTTGGTGCATGGGTGGGATCACCTTCCTGGTATTCCTGGTAACGGTCGTTACCGGTGTAATCTTGATGTTCTATTATCGTCCGGTGGCCGAGTATGCCTATGCCGATATGAAATATCTGCAGCACGATGTCCCATTCGGCATGATCATGCGCAACATGCATCGATGGGCGGCTCATGGGATGGTTATTACGGTATGGCTGCACATGTTCCGCGTGTTTATGACCGGCTCGTATAAACCACCGAGAGAGTTCAACTGGGTGGTCGGGGTTGTACTGCTGACCATCACGCTGCTCTTGAGTTTTACCGGTTATCTTTTGCCATGGGATCAACTGTCGATCTGGGCCGTAACGGTTGGAACGAATATGGCCAGGGCGACCCCACTTGTTGGAAGCGAGGGTCCTTTCGGCGAGATGGTCGGCGTGACCTCGCGGTATGATGCCAGGTCCTTCCTGCTTGGCGGTACCCTTGTTGGTCCTCCCGCGCTCCTCAGATTTTACGTACTGCATTGTATCTTGCTGCCCATACTGGCGAGCCTCCTGATGATTGTACATTTCTGGAGGATCAGAAAAGACGGGGGGATTTCTGGCCCTCTTTAGACGTTTCGGAGATCGTGGCTGGGTGCGTATTGTACAGGAAGGCCAGGGCGGTGCGGCTGATGCCGAATACTAAGAGAGAATACGAGAGTAATGGCTGAAGAAAAAGAGCAGGAGGCAGCAAAGCCGATCACGCGATCGGGTGACAAACCCGAACCCGCAGTGCCCGATAGAGTCCACGTCTGGCCCTACCTTGTTCGCAACGAGTTCATTGCTTCGATCATTGTGATGGTGCTGTTGACCGTCTGGTCGATTACGATCGATGCCCCCCTGGAGGAGGCCGCCAATCCTACACAAACCCCCAATCCAAGCAAGGCGCCGTGGTATTTTCTTGGACTTCAAGAAATGCTGGTCTATTTTGATCCTTGGTTTGCCGGTGTCGTCCTGCCCAGTCTGATTATTGTTGGACTTATGATCATCCCCTACGTTGACATCAATCCCAAGGGAAACGGCTATTACACCTTCAGAGATCGGCCCTTTGCCATAGTCACGTTTCTCTTTGGGTTCTTCTTTCTCTGGATTTCGTTGATTATCACCGGTGTCTTTTTCCGGGGCCCAGGCTGGAATCTTTTTTGGCCGTGGGAGACCTGGGATCCCCACCTGGTAGTTGCGATCACCAATGTCGATCTAGCGGCCTGGGGTCCGTTCAAATGGATGGGGAATCCTAAGATATTTGAGATTGAGGTGATCGGATTCGTACTGATCGCGCTCTACTTCAGTACGGCGGTGGCCTATTACTATCTGAAGCGCGATAGAAGCGATGCCATTCGTCAGTTGGGTGCTATACGCTACGGGATTGTGGCTTTTCTCTTTCTGACGATGATGAGTCTTCCGATCAAGATGTTTCTGCGCCTGGCATTCAACATCAAGAATGTCTGGGTCACACCCTGGTTCAATATCTAACGCGACAGTCGAGGATACCAGGTGCAGTTGTGGAGAGGGTGGCGTACAAGCAGACTGGCGGAACAGCGGTCCTTACGGATACTGTTCTTTGTGTCGGGCATCGTCTTTTTTCTTGTCTCCGTCTGGGCGGTATGGGATGAAGGCAAGACCAGGCGTCCGTGGAAGGCCTATCAGCAAGAGTTTAATCGGCTGGAGCGTGAGCAGGTCGTTCAGGCGATTGCGGTGGAGCGAGCAAAGATCAATACGCCGGAGGTGCAGGCTGCCCTCGCCAAGCTGCAGAATGACCTGAAGACGGCGCAGGCAAGGTTGGCAGGACCAGAGTCAGTGAAGGCGCAGCAACGGCTCGCACAGCACGAGGCTGAATATACAGAGGTAAACACGAAGGCGCAGTTTATTAAGAGCGAGTTGGATGAAGCCCTCTATTGGGTGGAACACGCCGTTCATAGCAAACAGGACAGTACGCAGCCTCGAGCGAAGGTTGCGGCGATTGAAAAGCAATTGCGAGGGTTGACGGTGCAGGTGGATGGGCTGACTGTGCGAGTGGAGAAGGCCCGTGCGGTCGCGAAACAGTTTCAAGCCGATGTCGATACGGCGCAGACTCGGATTGACGAGCTGACCGAGCCGGTGACTACCCTCGAACGACGCCTGGAGTCGATCGATGCTCGCTCCGCAGAGGTCAAGCAGATTGTTGTAGAGGGCCTGGCTACCAACGAGTTCAAGGTGCCGATCCTGACGGTAGACCGATGTGCGACATGCCACCTTGCGATCGATCGGCCTGGATTTGAAAAGGTCAACCAACCGTTCGGTACGCATCCCTATCGGGAGGTCCTGTTTGGTAATCATCCGATCGCCCGCTTTGGTTGTACTGCTTGCCACCAGGGACAGGGACCGACCCTCGACGTTGATGCGGCACACGGCGAGGTTCCGCACTGGAATCGCCCGCTGCTGCGCGGCGACTTCGTTCAAACGAGCTGCCGAAAGTGCCATGCGGATAAAAAGGAGTTTGCGCTGGCACCTGTCTATTCGCGCGGTAGACAGATGGTCGAGGATCGCGGCTGCTTTGGGTGCCACACAATGGCGGGATTTGAGAAGATGCAGAAGGTAGGACCGGATCTGACGCGGATTGCAGGAAAGGTCGATCCGAGCTGGCTGGTCAGATGGATTAAGGAACCAAGAGAGTACCTCCCCAAGACGAAGATGCCCCATTTCGAGCTGACTGATGACGATGCGTTGAATATCGCGGCGTATCTGTTGCGGGCTTCTCTGCCTTCACTTGCGCCTCGAGGGCTATCGAACGCCCCAGTGTCGGTCGATCGCGGACGGGAGATCGTGAGTACGGTCGGCTGCCTCGGCTGTCACCGAATCCCTGGCGTAGCTGACAAGGCACAGGTTGCCGGTACGCCGGCTGCACAGTCAGCGGTTCATGCCGTTGCAGCGCAGTCGGAAGGCGTACAAGATGCATCCGAGAAAACCTCCAAGACGCTGTCGGGGCCGAAACCGTTGAAGGCCTGGCTGATCGCCCCACCTCCATTGCCGGAGAATCAGGATTTTGCGCCTGATCTCTCGAGGATAGCAGGAAAGGTGAATGCTGGCTGGCTGTTCTCATGGCTCAAGGATCCGAAACAGTTTCGACCGACAACCAGGATGCCTGATCTGCGTCTCTCCGACGACGAGGCCCGGGCTGTGACTGCCTTTCTGATGACGCTTGGCCAGAGACAACAGGTCGCGAGCGTTGAGCAGGAGGTGAGGAAGACCGATCGGATTGGGGCGGGTGAGCGCCTGATCCGTAAACGAGGCTGCTTTGGCTGTCATGACATTAAGGGACTTGAGACGTCAGAGAAGATTGCGCCGGATCTCAGCAACTTCAGCCAGAAGCGATTGCTGGAACTCTTCTTTGGAGAGGCCGTCCAGGTGAAGAAGACATGGCAGGATTACACCTTCGCGAAGCTGAAGAACCCACAGGTGTATGCCACTGAACGAGTCGAGCAACTGATGCCGAACTTTCGTTTTACCGATGATGAGGTCAGCACACTGACGGTCTTCTTGAAGAGCCTCAGTGCAGAGCGTATTCAGCCACAGTTCCAGCGTAGCCTCTCTGACGAAGAGCGTGCCATTCAGGACGGGCGAACTCTCGTCAAACGCTACAACTGTAACGGATGCCACATCATCGAGGGGCAGGGTGGCGCCATTGCCGGCTATTACGCAAACGAGACCAGGACCCCGCCACCCCTTGAAGTCGGTATGATGCATGAGGGGGAGAAGGTTCAGGCCTCCTGGCTGGTCCAATTCCTTGGACGGCCTGTTCCGCTCAGGCCATGGCTTGATGTCCGAATGCCGACATTCGGCCTCAGTATCGAGGACGCGACCACCCTGACGAACTATTTCGCAGTCATGGGTAAGCAGCGGGTTCCTTATGAATATGTTGCGGTTGGAGAGGCGACCCCTGAGCTGTTAAAGGCCGGTCGACAACTGCTGTCGAAAGACTATTTCGACTGCTTGACCTGCCATCAGCAGGGAGAGAAAAAGCCGGAAGGCCCGCCGGAGGATTGGGCACCTGATCTGGGCCTGGCCACGCGTCGATTACGGCCGATCTGGATCGGCAAGTGGCTGAAGGACCCACAAAAGATTCAGCCAGGGACCAAGATGCCCAGCTACTTTCCCGGCGGTCCTGAGGATATCCTTGAAGGGAAGGAGGACCGGCAGATCCAGGCCATGACTGAACACATGATGCGCCTGGGACGGGACTAATGCTATACTATAAGGCCGGATTGATAAGAGAGACGTTCAACGAAACCGAGTGACACACCGACAGAGGGAGGCGAGAGTTCATGCGTAGGATGCGCACCATGGCAGCAGCGACTGTAGCAGTTGGTGTATTGTTTGGGAGCGGAGTGCATGGCTTTGCATATGAGGGCGGCGAGGTGAAAGACGGCGGGTCGATCACCGGGACGATCAAATTTACCGGGACTGCACCAGCGAGGAAAGAGCTGCAAGTCACCAAAGACAAGGAGGTCTGCGAGAAGAAGAAGCACTTGAGCTGGGATCTCGTTGTCGGCCCCGAGAAGGGCATTGAAAATGTAGTGGTAAGATTGATTGATGTGAGCAAAGGGAAAAGCATGACGAGTACGAAGGCGACATTGGATCAGAACGTCTGTGAATATACCCCCCACGTCAGTGTAGTTCCTGCGGGTGGCACTCTGGATATCCTGAATAGTGATGGCATTCTTCACAACATTCATACCTATAGCAAGGCGAATTCCTCGATCAATAAGGCTCAGCCGAAATTCAAGAAGGTGATGCCTGTACAGTTTGCGAAGCCTGAGATTGTCAAGGTCACCTGCGATGCCCACAGTTGGATGCTGGGCTGGCTTGTTGTCTCCGACCATCCATATGTGGCGATCACCAACGACAAGGGTGAGTTTGCGATCAGCGATGTACCAGCTGGCAGCTATAGGATCGAGGTCTGGCAGGAGACACTCGGCAAGAAGGTGCAGGACGTAACCGTCAAGGCAAAGCAGGAGACGAAGCTGACAATCGAACTGACCAAGCAGTAAACTTGGTCCGACGGTCTGTCTGGTCGATATGGTCGCGTGCTGGTTAATGACACAACAGACTCACTGACCAATTCGCGGCGTGTGGTCCAATTCATGGGGGAAAAAATAAAAATGGGGATCGCCAAGAAATATGCATACTTTTTCGGCAAGGGTCGGGCAGAGGGAAGGGCTGAGCAGAAGAATCTCCTTGGAGGAAAAGGGGCGAATCTCCATGAGATGACGACCCTCAAGATTCCCGTACCACCCGGTTTTACCATCTCTACAGAGGCCTGTATCGAATACGTGAAGCGGGGTAGGCGGTTCCCTTCAACGTTGTGGCCGGAGGTCGAGGCGGATATCGCCAAGCTGGAGCGGGCCATGGGAAAGCGGTTCGGTGATCGGAACGATCCGCTGTTGGTGTCGGTTCGCTCTGGTGCGCGGATCTCCATGCCGGGGATGATGGATACGGTATTGAACCTGGGGTTAAACGACGAGACCGTCCAGAGTCTTGCCAGGCGTTCCAACAATCCTCGCTTTGCCTACGATAGTTACCGGCGGCTTCTTCAGATGTTCGGGGATGTTGTGCTGGGCATCAAGAAAATAGCCTTTGAGGGACTCCTGAGCGATAAGAAGCGACAGCAAGGGGTTGCGGCTGATACGGAGCTGACGGCTGAAGATCTGATGGATCTGGTCGAGCAGTTCAAAGGGGTGATTCAGCGCGAGACGGGACGGGACTTTCCCCAGGCTCCGAAGGAGCAGCTTCGAATGGCCATCGGTGCCGTATTCGAGTCCTGGAACAACAAGCGGGCGATCGAGTACCGACGGATCTATAAGGTTCCTGACGACTGGGGTACCGCCGTGAATGTTCAGGCCATGGTCTTCGGCAACCTTGGAGAAAACTCAGGGACGGGGGTGGCCTTTACCCGCAATCCGTCTAATGGAGAGAAGCGTCTCTATGGTGAATTCCTCGCCAATGCTCAGGGGGAAGATGTTGTAGCGGGAATCAGGACGCCTCGTCCCATCGTCACAATGAAGAAGGCCTGGCCTCAGGTCTATCTGCAGTTCGAGCAGATCTGTGCAACCCTCGAACGTCATTATCGGGATATGATGGACATTGAGTTTACCATTGAGGATGGAAAGCTCTATATGCTGCAGTGCCGCATCGGCAAGAGGACAGCCCACGCCGCTATTAAGATTGCTGTTGACATGGCTAATGAGCGCCTGATTGATCGGAAGCTCGCTATTCTGCGGGTGGAGCCCTGGCAACTCGAACAGCTTCTACATCCTGGCATCGATCCAAAGTCGAAGATCCAGAAGATTGCAAAAGGACTCCCAGCCTCGCCGGGAGCGGCGGTTGGTAAGGCGGTCTTCACGGCGGAGGAGGCGGTGGAAAGCGCGGAGCGGCATGAGAAGGTGATCCTGGTCAGGCCGGAGACCTCCCCGGAAGATATTGCGGGTATGGTGGCCGCGCAAGGAATCCTGACGGCTAAAGGAGGCCTCACCAGCCACGCCGCTGTGGTGGCCAGGGGGATGGGGAAGGCCTGTGTCGCCGGCTGTGCCGACATCCTTGTCGATGAGGAGGAGGGGAACTTTCAGGTCGGGAATCTGACGATCCGGCGAGGGGATACGATCGCCATTGATGGCTCAACCGGTGATGTCATCCTTGGAGAGGTGGCGTTGACCCAGCCTGAGGAACTGACCGGTGAGTTCGGAACCCTAATCTCATGGGCGGACCGCTTCCGAAAGATTGGTATCAGAACCAACGCCGATACCCCAAGGGATGCGCGGGTTACGCGAAGGTTCGGAGGGGAGGGAATCGGCCTTTGCCGGACCGAACACATGTTTTTCGAGGGAGATCGGGTTGTTGCCGTACGCGAGATGATCCTGGCCAAGGATGCCGAGGAGCGGCGGAAGTCCCTGGCCAAGCTGCTCCCCATGCAGAAGCGGGACTTCAAGGCGATCTTCGAGCTCATGGATGGCCTGCCTGTGATCATCAGGACGCTTGATCCGCCTTTGCATGAGTTTCTGCCGAGGAAGGACGAGGAGATTCGGAAGGTGGCGGAAGGCATGGGGGTGTCGGAGAAGATCCTCAAGGAAAAGGTCAACTCACTGCAGGAATTTAACCCGATGCTTGGCCACCGTGGCTGCCGTCTTGGAATCACCTACCCGGAGATTACTGAGATGCAGGCGCGCGCGATCTTCGAGGCGGCCTGTGAACTGAAAAAGAAGGGAAAAAAGCCCTTTCCGGAGATCATGATTCCTCTTGTTGGTCATGTGAAGGAGTTCGAGCTTCAGCGGGAGATCGTGAAGCGGGTAGCCTCAGAGGTGATGAAAGCGTACGGCGTAAAGGTTCGCTACCTGATTGGAACGATGATCGAGCTACCTAGGGCCTGTATTGTGGCTGATCAGATCGGAGCGATAGCAGACTTCTTCTCCTTCGGAACAAACGATCTGACCCAGACCGCTTTCGGGTTTTCCCGGGATGACTCGGGACGGTTCCTCCCCCTCTATTTGGAAAAAGAGATCCTCCAGTCGGATCCCTTCGCCGTTCTTGATGAAGAAGGCGTGGGAGCGCTCATGCAAATCGCGATCGAGAAGGGCAGAAAGGCTAAGCCGACCTTAGAGATTGGCCTGTGCGGTGAACACGGCGGAGAGCCGGCATCCGTCGATCTCTGTCATCGGTTGGGTCTGGATTATGTGAGCTGTTCTCCGTACCGTGTACCCATCGCCAAGCTGGCGGCGGCCCATGCCGTTCTGAAGCGACAGGTCAAAGTCAAAGAGATGGGGGAGAAGTAGGCCAAGAAAAGGCAGGTGGATAGGCTGAAGGCTGAAAGGAACAGAGGTTCTCGCCCTCCTAACAGCCTTCAGCCTAAACTGCTAATCACTTTGGCAAAGCGGGGGCTGCCACCTGTAGATCAGGGCAGCTCAGCGATTTGAGGAACTCCGCCAGATCGGTCTTTTCCTTCGATGTGAGCTTCAGCGGCTTGATCTCATTCGAAAGGTGAGGATTCTTCACGCCGCCTTTGTCGTAGAACTCGATTACGTCTTCCAGCGTCCTGGCACTGCCGTCGTGGAGGTAAGGGGCGCTGGCGGCGATGTTGCGAAGGGTCGGCGTCTTGAACGCCCCTTTGTCAGATACCTTCTTGGTGATTTTATACCGCCCAAGATCGGGCTTTGGCTTGTCCATGCCTACGCCGATGTTGTGGTAGCGCTCGTCTGTAAACGCGAATCCGGTATGGCATCGCACGCAATTAGCCTTCTCTCGAAAGAGATCAAGCCCTCGCTGCTCACGCTCTGAGAGAGCCGCATCGTCGCCATCCTCGTACCTATCGAACGCTGAATTGCCGCATACGAGCGAGCGCTCGAATGCGGCAATGGCCTTTGCCACGCCTGCTGCGGTGACGTCCGTCCCGAATACCCGTCTGAATAGCTTCCGGTACCATTCAATACCATTGAGTGTAGCGACCATCTTCTTTAACGTGTTCCCCATCTCGATCGGATTGTGAATCGGGCCCAGGGCTTGGTCCTCGAGGGATGCCGCTCGTCCGTCCCAGAACTGCTCCTGGCTGAAGAGCCGATTGATCGCCACGGGGGCGTTGCGCCCACCGACCTGTCCTTTGATTCCTATGGAGGTGGGGCGGTTGTCGGAGAACCCTTTGTCCGGCGCGTGACAGGTGGCGCAAGACACGGTTCCATCGGCCGAAAGGCGCCCGTCAAAGTAGAGCTGTCGCCCGAGTTCGATCTTCTCGGCTGTCAACGGATTGTCCGGAGGGATGTAGGCCGCCTCTTCCTGTAGCCCCAGGGGTAACGTGAGCTTGTAAGGCCCTTGTGCTTCACTCTGACTGAGAAAGCCACCGACACCAAGGATGGCGGCGATAATCAGTACGCCTTTTCCCTTTCGCCCCATTTTCTCTCCCTCCTGGTCCTCTAGGGTATTCGTAGTCGTGCAGCAGTACTTGGCAATATAATTGGAATCTAGTCAGGCGAACACGACTTTTTGTGCGGCCTCGAACTGCTGGCCGCGACTATTGGTCACCACAATCCGGATGGCTGATTCCTCCATCGGCTTTAGTGTACACGTAATAAATGGATTATCACTGATGGATGAGGTCATGTTGTAATGGCTTACCAGGCGATCTGCATAGAACACCTTCACGTCTTTGACGTAAAAGGGTTCAGTTGTTTGAAGAAACTTCTCGCCATGCAGGGTCAGGCCGGTCCGGCTGGGATGCTTGAGCTTTATCTGTACCCGAATAATCTCGCCCCGCCTGACCTTTCCACGCTCAACCATCTCAGGGATTCGGATGACCGGTGGGCGAATCGTATCATCATGCAGGGGGTCGTCTCCCGCTTCGGTGGCGTTCGTGCATCCGCCCGCTCCCTCGGGGATCGTAATCGATTGGCTTGCTGTCCACCGTCCATGGCGAGTGCACTCGGTAATGACCCGCACTGCTGAGGTACCACTGTGCATGCGGGCTTGAACTGAGAGATATGCCCGCCCATTGGCCGGGCTTAAGTTGAAGGTCCCCTTGGAAGGGATCGGATCGCTTTCATTCACGATCTGCAGGCTTTTGATATAATGATCCGGCTCCATCGGGTGATCCATCTCGACGATAATTGGGACATGCGCGCCATTGCGCGTCAAAGGCGGAACCTTGAGGATGGGCAGATTCGACTGATCAGCGGGGGATGAAACGGTCTGATCGTTGGGGCGTTGTCGTTCAGAGGCGGAGGCATCAGCCGGCCAGCCGGCCTTCCGTGTCGTATAGCCGATCGCCACAAGGGTCGAAACGAGATGGAGAAAGCCTCGCCTCGATACCATCACGAGCCCTGGCACTGTGTGCGGCTCGTTTCTGTGTGTACTCACTTCTGCCATTGAAGGTTGATCTGGCTGAGTCGTCTGCGTACTTCTGAATCAGTGCCGACCAGGATCAAGCTTCGAACCTTTGGTAGACCAGTAGATGTATGCCTCCAGAGACTTCATAGCCTCTGAATCGTCCTCTATCTTTTCGCCTTCGGCCGCCTTTTCGATACACCAGTTGATCATGTCCCGCAGCGTAGCAAACTTACTGATCATCTCCTGGAACTTTGGAAATGTGTATGGATGAGTATCAGAGGCGAAGGGGTGACACATCGCGCATGCCATCCCAGTATTGGAAAGCGTGACGCCCAACCGTTTCTGCGTGGCCTCGTCGCCATGGAAAAGCAGATCGCCGACCTTGACCTGATCGATGAAGACCTGCTCAAACGCTTTTAGTTGTTCCGGAGTATGTTTCACCTTGTGAGCCATGGCGGGATTGGGTCCGGACGCGACGACGAGGAGCAGACCCAGGATGGAGGCGCCCAGGACAGTGCGTTTGCTGTATCGACGATTCATTGCGGTCCTCCTCTTGGATGTGCGACCATCAAGTGTTTACTTATGCGCGCCGTAGTACGGCCATTCACGGTCGGCGAGTCGTGGGCTCAGGATCTGATTGGCGTTGTCCGCACATCCCGAGTCCCATGGAGTCTCCCCAAGGATGTCCTTTCGCCACATGACATAGTCGTTCTCGACCTTCTCTGCGGCGCTCACGGTGATTTTCGACCAACCGACCCCATCGAAGGGATCACCGGGATCGACACGAACCTTGCACTTTGTGAGGGTCGGCACCCCTTCAGGCGCATATGGCCAGGTCCAAGAGGTTGCCAGCATCCCGATAGAGCGAACCTTACCGATCTCGTTATACAGGACTTGATGGGTATGACCGTGGATATTGGTGACATTGGCAAACGGCTTGAGCACCTCGTGAACCTCGCGCCAGTCTCGTACCCAGAAGTTCCATGGCGGGTAGTATTCGTATAGCGGGTTGTGGCTGAAGATCACGATCGGTCTATTCTTTGGCCAGTTGGAAAGAGTCCCGGAAAGCCATTCGAGCTGATCACGACCTACGCCGGCCCATGCGCCGGCGACACTGCCATCCAGGGTCGCCATATGGCCCATCCGCTCCTTGGGGGTCATCTTCTTTACTGTCCAGTAATCCGGACCGCGACTGACTGTATCAAGTCCGACAAAGCGAACCCCCTTGTGGTCAAAGGTCCAGGAGGACTTGCCGAAGAGTTTCTCCCACTTAGCCCCCATATCGAGGTACCAGTCGTGCTCTCCTGGGATGAAGACCTTTTTAATCGTGACCTCTTTGAGAATCTCGGCGCCGAGTTCCAATTCAACCGGATCGCCAAGCTGCGCCAAGTCACCTCCATAGATCAGGAAATCGGCAGGCGGCGACATGGCTTGCACCTCTTTTACCGCGCGGGTCACCTTATCGACGAAACGAGTATTCAAGGTTTTTGGATACAGGTGAGAATCGGAGATCCAGACAAACTTAAAGGCTTCACCCGCAAACGCCAAGTCGAGAGTATTCAGCCAAGGGAACCATCCGGCCGAGGCAACGCCGGCAGCAGCGCCGGCCAGTAACGATTTATGGATGAACATGCGCCGGGTAATTTCCATGGTGTTGTCTGGACTCTCACCTGGTTGCCGTAATGCTCGGTCAATCTCAGCACGTTGGCCCTCGACCTCTGTAGAGGAGCCGATCTTTCGCCACCACTTGAGTCTTGCTTGCGCTCTCAGGAGCCTTAGTCGATCACGATCGCGGGCATGATCATCCATCGTACGAACCTCCTTCACGCGTAAACTGTATAGGTTCCGATGCCATTCATTTCTTTAACTCCACGTTCACCGAAACTATCTCCTTTGCCTTCACGGTTACAGGGATCTCCGTTGGCCCGGTGTATTCTTGCCAGACAACGAGCGTGTAGGAGCCTGGCGGAACATCCGTAATCGTAAACGTACCGTCTTGAGCAGTCAGTGCATAGTACGGATTGTCGGCCGCATAGATCCAACCAAGCATCCAGCCATGCGCATCGCACTCAATCCGAACAAATCCGGATTTCTTGAGGGGCCGCTTGACTCGATCACCCTTGTTTGGCAACGTCACGCTGAAGACAGTCCGTTTGCCGAGGAATCCGTGCGTGGCATGTAGGACCGGATCATCACTGATAATCTCGAGATCCGATCCGGCCGGTACCACCTGAAGATGCGGTACGAAGTTACATTTCCGATTGGTCAGATCTGGTGTTTGTGCAGGCAGTTGCCAAGCCTTACCGGTTGCGACCTCTTTCAGGAACACGACCGCATCCTGAAGACCTCGATCTGCGCTCAGAGTGAGTTGAGGCTCCTCGCGGATATCCCCACACACCTCCTGGTCTTTTGTGGGAATAATCGTTTTCATTGGAGGAGGCGTGCCTTGGAACAGCACCTTCCCGCTAATTGTTCCTCCGTCGCTGACAGTGATTTCCTGATAGGAATAGGCTAGGGGCGTGATGGCAGTAAGCACTACGGCAGGGGCAACAATGCTGAGCAGCAGTCTGGACGGTCTCATCATGCGTACCTCCTCTGTGACATCAACATTAGGGATTCAAACAGTGTTTGTCAAGGCATTTCGATACAGTTGAAGCGTAGAACCAAAGAAGAACGCTTTGAAGGGCTAATGGCGTAAGGCGATACCGTGAGGGGCTCTGCCAACCGGAATGACGGCTCTGACCTGCGCTGTGGCGGTATCAATCACAGAGATGCTGTCATCACCTCGATTCGTCAGATATATCTGCCGATTGTTAGGGGAGAGGGCCACCATGTCCGGACTCTTACCGGTAGGAATAGAACGGACGAGGGTATGCGCTCCTGTTTCGATGACGGAAAGGGTATTGGAGCCTCTGTTGGCCACGTAGACAAACCGGCCATCCGTTGAGACGGCCAGTCCATGGGTATCGAATCCGGTCTCAATAGACTTTACCTCTTTCAGTGAGGCTGTCTCGATAACGATGACTCTGTTTTCCGCGCCTGTCGTTATATACAGATACCGCCCATCGCTGCCAAGACCGAGACCCATCGCATCTTTTCCAGTGGGAATTGTCGCGAGCGTCTTATGCGTCGCCGCATCAAGGACCCATACTTCTTCATCGCCGCTGAGCGAGAGAAATGCCCGTGTGCCGTCCTTGGAGAAGAGGAGTAGCTGCGGACCTTTTCCAACCGAAATCCGTTCGACGACTTTTCTTGTCGGTACATCAATGATCCAGAGGTCGTTGGAACCGGGGTTAGTGATGTGAGCCAGCTTGCCACTAGGACTGAAGGTGACGGCATGTGTCCGGGTTCCGCCGGGTAGTGTGGTTGTCACCTCCCTTGTGACGGTATCGATGATACTGATGGTATTGGAGCCCACATGGGTCACCCATGCCTCCTTACCGTTGGGGCTGAAGGTGATATTGTGGGGCTCCCGTCCACCAGAGGGGATGGTGATCACGGCCGCAAGCATCTCGGTGTCGATGATGCTGATGGTATTCGACAACTGATTGGTTACCCACAGTTCGGCCGCAGAGGCGCTCTGCGTCCAGAGCAACCCAAGCGCGAGCGTGAGGAGTGTGTTGCCGACTATCCACCGATTCATCGTCGTAAGAGCAAGACGAAGCGCCTGCGCGCTATTGGGGGAGCACCGGCGCAGCTACATGAAGATCCGGGCAGCTCAGCGATTTCATGAACTCCAGCAAATCTTCTTTTTCCTGAGCCGTCAGGTGCAGCGGCCTGATCTCTTTCGAGAGGTTTGGATTTGGCGTGCCGCCCTGATCGTAGAACTCAATGACCTCCTCCAGCGTCTTAGCGGTTCCGTCGTGAAGGTAAGGCGCACTGGCAGCAATATTGCGCAGGGTCGGAGTCCTGAAGGCGCCTCTATCGGACTCCTTTTTGGTGATGGTATAGCGTCCGAGATCGGGCTTCGGCTTGTCCATGCCGACGCCGATATTGTGGTAGCTTTCATCGGTGAAATTGAAGCCGGTGTGACAGGTGACACAATTCGCCTTGCCTCGAAAGAGAGTCAAGGCGCGCTGAGCGCTCGCGGAAAGGGCTTTCTTATCCCCAGCCTCAAACCTGTCGAAGGCGGAGTTGCCGCAGAGCAGGCTTCGCTCGAAGGAGGCGATGGCCTGGCCGACACCTTCTTTTGTGACCTTCGTTCCGAAGACCTTCTTAAACTGTGCGCGGTATCCGGATAATTTGTCCACGGCTGCTTCCATGCCTTCCAGGGTATGGCCCATCTCGATCGAATTCTGGATCGGGCCTAACGCCTGATCTTCCAACGATGGGGACCGGCCATCCCAGAACTGCTCCTGACTGAAGAGCCGATTGATCGTCACGGGGGCGTTGCGGCCACCGACCTGCCCCTTGATCCCCGTGGAGGTGGGACGACCGTCGGAAAATCCTTTGTCCGGGGCATGGCAGCTTGCACAGGATACGGTTCCATCGGCTGAAAGTCGCTTATCGAAGTACAACTGTTTACCCAAGTCGATCTTCGCGGCAGTCAGTGGATTATCGGGAGGGATAAAGGCAGCCTCCTCTTGCAGCCCGAGCGGTAACTGAAGTTTGTATGGCCCTTCAGCCTCGCTTCCCATTGCCGACAGAGCTGATACGATGATCAACGCACTGAGCATGTATACCCTCATCCTCATCTTGGCGTATTCCTCCAGATTTCCAAAGGCTATTGTTGTCTCATAGTAAAAGTCGGTATCCATACCGTGTATAAGCATAACGCAGTGGTCAGGCGTAAACACGGCGCTCTTTATAGCATATCTGAAAATACGATACAATGACTGAGATTGCCATGTGTGCGTATACTGGATGGCGGTTCTCTGGTAGCGAACGGTTTCAGGGTCTATTTTTTCTTGTTGACTTCGCTTTGGGGCTCGGCTAGAAAACTTACACTATGACAGATGATCGTGAGAGGTCAATGATCGATACGCGCGTACGGGTGTACAACCCGTGGCCCTACCGATTTGCTCTGGTCAACGCGATATCGACGTTGGTGCTCATCTTTGTCGGCGGCTTGGTGACGAATACCGGGGCAGGGCTGGCGGTTCCGGATTGGCCGACGACGTTCGGACATAATATGTTTCTTTTCCCCTGGTCGCAAATGGTAGGGGGTGTCTTTTACGAACACGGTCATCGACTGATCGGATCGATTGTAGGCCTGCTGACTCTCGCCCTGGCCATTATGCTTTGGGTGAGCCGGTCGGCACGATTACCTCGGTGGTTAGGCGTTGTTGCTGTCGGTGCGGTTATCATCCAGGGGATACTCGGCGGCCTTCGTGTGATCCTGATAGAAACCGGTAGCGAGCTTGCGGTGATTCATAGCCTGCTTGCTCAAGCCTTCTTCGCTCTCATCGTAGGCCTGGTGGTATTGACCTCTCGGGAATGGGAAGATGGGCCAGGCAGGATTGGGGTAGCGGGTATCGGAGCGGTCAGCAAGCTTTGTCTGCTTACCACAGGCTGTGTGTACCTGCAGATTTTTCTGGGAGGTCTGCTGACACATATCGGCGATTGGGTGATCGCTCACCTGTTGGGCGCTGCCGTTGTCGGTATCCACGTCTGGTGGATTGTGGTACGGATTCTAAGACTTCAGGGGAATCGGATGAAGCTTATGAAGCCTGCGATGCTACTGATCGGCCTGTTGACGCTGCAGCTTTTGCTGGGTCTTGGGTCGTATGTGAATCGCTTCACGTCACTTGAGATCCCCTATGCCGTCTTTAGTCGGCTGGCGCTTCCAACCACGCATAGAATTACCGGTGCACTGATCTTGGCCGTCTGTACCGTACTGACGCTGCGAGCCTCTCGGCTGCTCGCGTCATCAGAGGTCATTGCCGGCGAGAGGGTGTTCAGCGAACGGGTACGCGCATGATGCTGATGTCTGATATCGTAGGTGCTGAATTCGCACGCACGCGAAGGCGAGCGGCAGATTTTGTGTTGCTGATGAAGCCGGGTATCTTACTCATGGTGCTGCTGACGACGTTCGTAGGCTTTTATCTCGGTCTTCGCAGTTCGTCAGACTACGCAGGGCTGCTGCAGGTACTTGTTGGGACAGCGCTTGCTGCGGGTGGAACGCTTGCACTGAATCAGTTCCTTGAACGGGATACGGACGCACGGATGATGCGAACGCGGTCCCGACCGTTGCCCGCCGGGCGACTGCAACCAGCGGAGGCGCTGGCGTTCGGGGTGGTCATCTTGATTGCCGGTCTGCTGTACCTGGCGATCTCGGTCAACGCTCTGAGTAGTGTCGTGGCGGCCGCTATCGTGGGCATCTATCTGTTTCTTTACACGCCGCTGAAGCGCAGAACTGCGTTCTGTACGGTTGTGGGTGCAGTGTCAGGGGCGCTTCCGCCGGTGATCGGTTGGGCGGCGGCGACAGGAAGGCTTGGAATTGAGGCATGGGTACTGTTCGCCATTATGTTTCTTTGGCAGCTTCCACACACGCGAGCAATCGCGATGTTGCATAAGGATGATTACGAGCGGGCAGGGATCCGACTGCTGCCTGCGATCGATCCAGATGATGTGCTTGCGAGACGCCAGATTATCTGCGACTGCCTGGTGTTGCTTGGTGTCAGCCTTGTGCCTGTCTTCATTGGGATTGCCGGCACTGTCTATCTTTTTGGTGCACTGATACTGGGTCTCGGCCTGTTTGGATGTGCCTGTGCGATTGCATATTGGCGATCGACGACAGACATCAGGCGGCTATTCTTTGTGTCGCTCGTACAGCTTCCGACATTACTGCTGCTGATGGTACTGGATCGGACACCATTCTGATTGTTCGGGCTTGGTTGGTTTTCGCATACCTTTCCGGCGATACCGCTGCAGATTGCCGCGAGGAACGCTACTGCATGATCCTCGGAGATGGTGGCTGAGCGTTCGGACTGATTACGATAACGTGACGTGAGTGCGCAGGGTTAACACTGTAGGGAGGGTGATGACGCCATGCTTGGTCGAAAATGCCTCATGGGAGCGCTCGTGGGGATGTCCGGAGGATTCATCCTTGGCCTCGTCGGAGCATTTGTTCTCGGACCAATTTGGATGATTGCCTCTGAGGGAAATGAGCCGCCTCCAGTGAATCTGTTGACCTTAACTTTACTTCTGACGATTCCTACCGGCCTCATCATTGGGATCATGGTCCCGATTCGCGAGGCATCGAGACGACGTAAAGAGGCCAAAGCCGAGGAGGAAGAGGAGGCTCGTTCACACCGTTCCTAGGCGGAAGACGCAGATCGTTGACGCTGCCAAAAGCTATGAGCGAGTCTCAACTGAGGATTGTGGGATGGTCTCTTATGACGCGCCGAATCTATCTGGCGAGAAGGCCTGGAGGGGAAACGGGGGCTCTTTGTCTAAGACCAGGTCGGCGATAATCTCTCCTGTCAGGGGTCCCAACAGGATTCCGCTTCGGTAGTGCCCCGTAGCAACGATCAGATTCGGGATATCCGCAAAGCGGCCGATAGCAGGCAGACCATCAGGAAGCCGAGGGCGCAGTCCCGCCCATGTCCTGTCGAACGGCGCAGTCATCAGGCTTGGCACCATCGTTCTGGCGGCCTCGCACAGCTCGGACACACCGGCAAGCGTAGCAGTTGAGGCAAATCCCGCCTGTTCGACGGTCGTGCCTATCAGAAGTTCACCGTTCAGTCGCGGTACCAGATATCCCATCGGGCCCCAGACGGGATGGGTTAACGGCAAACGGTCAAACCGAGTCCGAACGATTTGACCACGAACAGGTTCCATAGGCAGTCGGTGGCCGATGCGATCCAAGAGGCGTCCTGTCCACGCGCCGGCACAGGCGATGATAGTATCGGCCAGGATCGTTTTGCCGCCAACATTGACGCCGCGCAGGCGATCCTCGTCGAGGATGAAATCGATTGCTTCGACGTTCTCGAGAATCTCAGCGCCGGCGGAACAGGCTGCTGCTGCCAGGGCGGACACAACAGTACAGGGTCGGATGTGGGCCTCATCAGGAAAAAAGAGCGCGCTCTCTATCGCAGGATTCAGGATTGGCTCCATAGTACGCAGCTCACGCCCGGATAACTGCTCGACACGTAACCCAGCCGATCGCTGCCAGGCCGCACGGCCCTTCGCTGCCTCATGATCGCTCGGATCGAGCAGGTAGAGTAGCCCCCATTTGCAATACTCAATATCCTCTCCGGTAGTCTCTCGAAGCTCATCGGTCAGCGACCGGTAGCGATTCCTCGCAGCCAGGCAGAGATCAAGGAGAGGACCAGGTCCTTCTGTCTCTGCCTGCGGTACCAGCATGCCTGCTGCGGCCCGCGATGCCTCCCGTCCCAGTTTACCGCGATCGATCAGGACGACCCGCTTGACGTGCGCCCGGGTCAGCGCGTAGGCAGCCGCTACCCCGATAATCCCGCCGCCGATAATGATAACATCCGCACCTTTAGCCATAGTGATAGCGCCTCATCGCACCGCGCCAAACGGTACGCTCAATGGTGAATGACAACGTCCGGAAGAAGGACCAGGGTCAAGGCCACGACGAGTAGGACTGGTACGATCGCCAGAGCGCAGATCAACCAGCTCTCAGATTTAAGATGCATATAGTTCAACGCGACCAACGCTGCCTTTACGGCTGCAATAGCAAAGATCACGCTCATGGCGGTCGACTTGTCCAAGGGTAGCAGGGTGACAAGAAGACCGACGATCATCAATACGATCAACCAAATCCATATCGCGATGTCGTTCGAGCGAAGCCGTTTCGACGTCACGTGCGGTCTCCATCACACAGATATTTTACGGCTTCTCGATTGTCCATGTACCGTCGCCAAGAGCCCACAGCTTAGTAAGAAAGATAGAGTAGGGGAAACAGGAAGATCCAGACAATATCAACAAAATGCCAGTACAGTCCTGCAATCTCAATACGATACCCCGTACTCAATCCTCGCCTTGCCGAGAGATACAGGATGAAGTTCACAATAACCCCGGCCATGACGTGCAGCGCGTGCAGTCCGGTCAACAGATAATAGAAGGCCCAGAAGGAGCCGCTCCACGGCGCGGTCCCTTGCATGATGTGAGAGGCATACTCGCTGCCTTTGATTCCAAGAAACACCAGCCCGAACAGGATCGTGAGCAGCAGGAATTTCTTGACCCCGCGCTGGTCTGCATGTTGGTAGGCGGAGAAGGCCATCGCCATCGTCATACTGCTGGTCAATAGGACAAAGGTGTTGATCGTCGCCAGTGGGGTACTGAGATGCGCGGCTTCTTCTGACCATCCCTGACCGCTTGTCCGGGCCAGGATATAACTGCCGAGGGCGCCACCAAAGACCATCACTTCGGAGGCAATCAGCCACCACATGGCGATCTTTCCGCGAAATGCGGGAGACGACTGCTCAGATGCGATGGTCATACCCGTCACTCCGCCTTCCATGTCGATCGACTTGGATGGACGCGGTCTTGCGGAATATAATCCTCGCGAACATCTGGAAGGCTGTATTCATAAGGACCGCGGTAGACGGTCGGAATCGTGTCGCCCCAGTTATCGTGAGGGGGAGGCGAGGGGGCGCTCCACTCGAGCGTTGCTGCCTGCCAGGGATTCGATTCGGCCTTCCTTCCGGCCGCGATGCTCCAGAAAAAGTTGATCAGAAACGGAAGCTGCGCAACGATAAGGCCGACCGCACTCATCGTAATGTAGACGTTAAGCGGTTGAACCGCTGTCAGGGACTCGTACTGAAGCGGGTTCGCAATGCGGCGCGGCATTCCAGCAAGACCAACGGCATGCATCGGAAAGAAGGTGAGATTAAAGAAGATAAGGGTCAATAGAAAGTGCAGCTTGCCCAGTGATTCATTCATCATCCGTCCGAACATCTTTGGAAACCAGAAGTAGAGCCCGGTAAAGCCGCCGAATATGACGACGCTTAACAGGACGGTGTGAAAGTGGGCGACAACGAAGTAGGTGCCGTGGAGTTGAATGTTGGCCGGCGCAGAACCAAGGACGATACCCGTCAGTCCGCCGAGAATGAACATAACCATAAATCCCAGAGCCCAGAGCATGGGTGTCGCAAGGCGGATTGAGCCTTTCCAGAGGGTGAGAATCATAGAGAAGATGATGAGCGACATCGGTACGGAGATCAGGATAGTTGTGATGCTGAACGGCATGACGAGTCGGGGATTTATACCGTTGACAAACATATGATGTGCCCAGACGATAAAGCTGAGGAACCCGATGGCGATGGTCGAATAGATAATCCACCGGTAGCCGAAGATCGGTTTCCTCGAAAAGACGGCCAGGACTTCCATTACTGCTCCAAGCCCAGGTAACAGGACGACGTAGACCTCAGGATGACCGAAGAACCAGAAGAGATGCTCCCAGAGCAGGGGATCGCCGCCCCCTTCCGGCACAAAGAAGCTGGTGTTCAGTATCCGATCCATCAAGAGCATCACGGCTGCCGCGATCAGTGGCCCGACCGAGAGCAGGAAGATGATAGATGCGGTGAGCAGTTGCCAGATAACAAGCGGAAGGCGAAAAAAGGTCATACCTGGCGCACGCATGGTGATGACCGTAGTCAGAAAATTGACGCCGCCGACCAGGAAGGAAACAAACTCAAGGGCATGAGCAAGAAGCCAGAGGTTGATCCCCCAGTGCACGCCGGTATATTCTGCCCTCGCGCTCAGCGGCGCGTAGCCGGTCCAACCGGCGGAGGCGCCGCCGGCAGGAACGAAGAATGATGTGAGGATGACGAGAGCAGCGACTGCGAGAATCCAAAAGGAGAGCATGTTCAGTCGCGGGAAGGCCATATCCCTGGCCCCGATCATCAGTGGGATTAAGAAGTTTCCAAACGCTCCGAGTAAGATCGGCATCGCCACAAAAAATACCATAATCGTGCCGTGGTTGGTGATGAGCGCGTTATACGTCTCCGGCCCGACAAAGCCGAATCCGGGGATCGACTCGTCGGGGAAGGCAAGCTGCCAGCGCATCACGTATGCCAGGTAGCTCCCCACAGACGCCATACAGATGCCGAGAAAGAGGTACTGCTTGGCGATCGTTTTGTGGTCAATTGTGAAGACATATGTACGCCAGAAGCCGCGCGCTTCATGCGCAGGATGGACAATCGATACGGGAGTAGGGGTAATGCTTGGCGGATGAGTCATGGGTATCTCTATCCTTGAGGGGACTCAGGGTGAAATTCCTGCTCCCGTTGCGGAAGGCCACTGGTCTTTTACCCACTGGCTATATTCCTCAGCCGTATGAACAGTCAAATGCCCGATCATTCCGGAGTGGCCAAATCCACAGAGCTCAGCGCAGGGGATCTCAAACACGCCGGTTTTCGTGGCTTGGAACCAAGCCTGAAACTCACGTCCGGGTATCACGTTCTGCTGTAGCCGTAGGTTCGGCAGGAAGAGGCTGTGGATGACATCCTTCGACTTAAGAGTCATAGCAACCACCTTGTTAACCGGAACGTGCAGCTCATTGTCGATCTGAAGGTCATCTGCGGTCCCGAACTGATCGTCAGGGCCAGGGTAGAGGATCTCCCAGTTAAACTGTTTGCCGGTCACCTGCACCTGAATCTCTTTCGGTGGTACGTGCAGCTTGATCTTCGCCCAGGCATCGCCTCCTCGAAGATCTATCCACAAGTCGAGTACGAGGACGAGTGCGGTGGGGATCAGAATCCAGGCGACTTGCGAAAGCTTCTCGCCCGTGATGTAGGCGGCACGCCATCCATCGCGATCGCGAAAGAGGAGAACGAAGACGAGCAGGGCTCCCACGGTGGCAATGAACCAGGCCAGCGTGATGTAATAGATCAGCCAGATGAGCGAGTCGACCTCTCCCCCGTAGGTTGAGATATTCTCAGGAAGCCAGCTCAGGAACATTGTTCGTGTGCCTTGCTCATATCCCACTCATTAGCATAGAGAGACCACCAACGAAGCAATTACTGGGTTTCTAGCATTCGCTGGCGACAGTGTCAATGTTAATTCCGCCTAGCGGATTCTGAAATCAACTCGGCTGTTTTTCAGGGTCTCACGTGTTTCAGGTCTTTTTCGTCCTCCGCATTCTTTCTAACACACGTTGAGCATCGCCCAACAAGCCGATAGGCATGCCAGACATACCACCACCCCTATAATTCCAGCCCTGAGCAAAATGTCTTGGATTTGCCCGCGCGGGATTAAGAAGAAATTAATCGTAGGGGAAGCCTCGAAGACGATAGCAGGCTATTACAAAGAAAGACAAGAAGACGAAGGCTGACGACCCCAGAGTGATATCGTGTCCCTTTGTTGCTTAGACGACTGCACCTCCTAACCCGGCGAGTGGACTCAACCCGATAAGGGGGGGGGAAGAGATGGGTTCTTCGTAGGAGTTCAGGTAAGCATGATGATCGTGCATCACCGCCCCAGCCGGAAGCGCGTCCCATAACGGACCCAGCTTTTTACGAATCTTTTGGACATAGAACCGTGGCAGCTCAGACGTTTCGCCTTCCAAGAAATCTCGGACCGACGCATCCGTATCGAGCAATGTGCGGATCTTCGTATAGTATTTGATCCGACCAAACCCTTCACTCGATACCGAGCGAACCAGATTAAACCACCGTGAAGTGCCGCCGCTGTTCAGTACGAGGCGCCGAAGAATCATCGACCAGGAAAACGCATACCCGCAAAGATCTACGACATGATCGTAAAATTCCGGCCAGGCATAATGCCTGGGACGCACATTCATCGCGTGATGGTTATCGAGAAACTGAAAGGGAAATGGCAGCACTCGCCCTTCCTGTTGCAATTTCCGGTTAAGGGGGGCCGCTTGGCCAAATGCCGTAAGCAGGGGAAACGCCGGGAAGGCCCCTGGGGCCAGATCCAAAAATTGCTTGGTGAGCTCAAAGGGCTCAGGCCCTTGATCTGAATCCAATCCCAATACAAAATTGACCTGAACATACGGGATATAGCGAAGGACCATATTGATATGATCCGCCACCTGCTTGACCTTTTCCTGCCCAGTATGGCTACCGGTCCGGGATTTCTCTCCCATGTCATACCACGACTCAATACCCGGCAAAATCGCCTTGAATCCATTCTGGCGCAAATGCTTGAGATGAGATTCGGACAGGAGCGACAGCGTACTTTCTGCGATGAAGTCGATACTGTTGGGAGGGATCGCCGTTTCGATTGCCCTCATATAGTCCTGAAAACGGACCCCGAAATTCGGGTCGTGCCAGGCGACCATCGGTCGTTTCATCTTCGTTCGCAGAAATTTTAAATCCTCGCTGATCTGATCAAACGATAAGGTCTGATAGTCGACGTTGGCGTCTACGCAAAACTCGCAGGTATAGGGGCACCCCATGCTGCCGATCATGGGTACCACTCGAAGGGAGGTGGGAGACTTGGCGATGGTCGGCTCAATGAATTTCCACCGTTCCTTCACCCCCGGCAACTCGGTAGGTTGTCGAGCCGCTGCGTGCTGGACTCCAAGCGGACGATGCGCTGAACAATCCGCCAAAATATCGTGAATCAGGTTCTTGTCGGCAAATCCCACCACATAGTCGAAATAACGGGCGGCATCCTGCGGATAGCTCCGCGCATGAGGCCCGCCTAACACCGTCACGGCCCCGCGAGATCGAAACATATTACTAATGGCATAGGCTGTCAGAGCCGATCGCGTAAAGGCCCCGATGAACACAATATCCGCCTCGTCCAACAATTCCCGCTGGAGGTCTTCGCGGCCGGTATAGCAGACAAAGCGCACCTGATGGCCCAATTCCTCACACCACACCGCTATGACCTGCGGCATGATGCTTGCCAGATTGTGATTCATCACTCGGGCATAGAGGGAATTCGTGGGACCCTTGGTGACAAGATCCAGAATCATTACTCGCCGTGGGCGCACAGACAACCTCCTGAAGTAAGATCACGCGAGAAATCGAGATAACAGGGCGATGTCAATGATGATCCTAATATAAGTTGTACCGACAACTGCCTTACAATGTCAATAATGCATGGCGGACATGTTAATACTATCTAGCGGATTCTGAAATCGACTCGGCTGTTTTTCAGGGGCTCACGTGTTTCGGGTGCCAGTGACTTGGGCTCGATAATGAACAGCCGTTCCTGGTCGATCTTTTCCGATTGTAGAATGGCATCCTTGACCTTAAGAGTACGTTGCGACGCCAGCAACCGCAGATCATCATCAGTGATCTTGGTGTGGGTCAGCATCAGCTTCTCCATTTCAGGAACCGGGAGATCCTTGGCGATTCCTATGATGTTCCGCGGCTTGGGGAACGTTTCCGCTTTGTAGGCCAATTTTAGGAATTGTCCGTACTCTGCTGGTTCGATAGTCAATTCATCGACTGGAATCGATCTCTGTCCTTGCTTGAGACGCTGATTGAATTTCTGGAGCTTCAGCTTCCTCATGAATTGACGCTGCAGTAGTCCTTCTTTATCCTTTTCAATATCAACATGGCCCTCGATCTCAAGCTTGAGCGAGGGTCGCTCATGCAGCGCCTTGACCAGCTTTTCAATCTTTTGAGCGTTGGCATCGGTCACAATCGCACTTCCCGGCTCGTACTCAAGATATCCCAGCTCCTCCCCGCCTCCGATCAGCGCTCCGAGCAGGGCAAATGGGGCCGTCGCTGCCTTGGAGAGAAGGTTGACGAGAATCTGAAGAACAACCTTCCAGACGCGAAATTGGGGATCATCAAGGCTGCCGGTTACCGGAAGGTCCAGATGGATCTCGCCTTTTCTGTCTTTGAGGAGAGCAATGGCCAATCGAACTGGAAGGTTGGTAGCGGTCGGGCTCTCTATCTTCTCCCCAAGGGTGAACTGATCCAGGAACAGATTGTGCGTGGAATCCAACTTCCGCTTCGCAATTTGATAATTCAGATCGAAGGAGAGCTTGCCCTTCTCGATCGTGTAGCCGAGGTATTTTCCAGAGTAGGGGGTTCCGAAACCCAGGTCCATATCCCTGAACCGGGCTTTCAGGTCTACAAAGAGATCCTCGCGCAATGGATTAATCGTCCCGACAATTTCGAGGGGGGCAAACTGGTTGACCTTGCCCCTGAGCTCAACATCCGCACGTGTGGCTTCACCGGACGACAGGCCGGATACCCTCCCACCCATTTCTGACAGATCCATCGAGAAGGGTACCTTGAGTGAGGTGTCTGAAAAGTTGATGCGTCCCCCTTGAAGGGTGACCGTCCCGATCTGAACATCAGTCCCGGCTTGACCAGAGGTCCCAGTAGAGGGAGGGGGCGTAGTGGTCGTTGGCGTGTCGATGGACACCGCCTGTTCCTCACGGGTGTCGCGTTCCATAATCCGAGCAAGATTGACCGAGCCATCAGCATGAACGATCAGACGAGCGTAGAAGTCGGTCAGTGCAACCTTGCCGATGTGAACGTATGTCGGATTATAGCCGACATCGAGATTGCCAAATACGAGGGACTGCCAGGTCAGAAAATCCTCTCCATGAGCCTTATCAACCGATCCAAACTGCGACAAGGATGCGTCGCCCTTGTAGGAGGCCTGCAGGCCGGATCCTTCCTGATGGCGTAACGAGATATTGCCGTTGGTTGACATGGCGCCTTTCGTGACGTGGATCTTGACCCGATCAGTGAAATAGGGTTGAAATGGGCGGAGATCGATCGCTTTGACCCGTACGGCCAATTGTGCGGACAGTGGCGTAAGACCGACCGGGCCCTCGACTGAGGCCGTCCCCCCCTTGTTCAAGTGGAAAGAGACGGCGGTCGTACCCTGGCGGCCCGTTGCGGTCGAGAGGTTATTGACCCTCACACTGATGTCTGAGGCTACGATGCCGACCGGCTCGGCAGGGGCGTCATCCCCGGCAGGCTGCTCAGCTTTTGATGGCATCCCCGCCGCCGCATCCGAAAATGAGAGCATCCCCTTACTCAGTTGAAACGTGTCGATATCTACGACAACAGAAGTTGCGGCATCTTGTGCCGTAACATCGACGGGCGCATCCGAGTGTCTGAGGAAAAGATCTTGAACGTTCATCTTCCCGGACGGATCACGCCTGATAAACAGTTCGGGCGACTCGAGCGTGACGGATGCCATATGGAACAGCCCAGTAAGCGGCTCCGTCGGCGCAATCACGACGTCCATTACGGGAAGCGTCAGGAGCGGTCGATCCTGCGTGTCGCTGACGGAAAGCTGACGCAAGGCCATGCGACCCTCCACCGTCAAGGACTGCTTAGGGTGTTGTATGAAAGCCAGTTGTGCTTTAACGGTCAACTTCCCTGAAAGAATCCTAAAGTTGGTTTCGACCGGTACATACCCGAGATAGTAAGGGATATCGAGATCAGCGATCTCGATATCGAACGTTGTCTGCCGAGAAGATGCGAACACTTTTGTCTTGCCTTCAAGGTTATACTGGCTTCCGTTGATGGTTGCCCTCAATCGAGGCTGAGCCGATGTCTCCAGATCGTAGGGAAAATTCGAGAGAAACGGGAGGGCGATGTTCAGGTCTCTGACGGTGTGATTCGTCTGCTTTGGCAGATCGAGCAGGTCCACGCTGCCGCCGATGATCTGAATATTATTGACTGAGAACTTGCGAGCGGTTGTTTTCGCGTCCGCACTCGACTCACCAATCAGAAGATCGGAGAAGTTGTAGGAGCCGTCCTGATGCTGAACGATTCGGATATAGGGCCGGTCCAGGCGCACCTCCTTTACGATCAGAGCCCATCGAAGCGCAGAAAGACTTTGCAGATTGATGAAGAGCTGATCAAACGATACGAACGTATCGGGTGTTTCGCGCTCCTTGACTGCAACTCCTCTGACGGTCAGTGAGAGTGTAAAGGGATTGATCGTAATCTGTTGGATTGTTACCTCGCGGTGAAGCGTCTCCGATAACTTTTGCATCAGAAACGATCTCGCAAGAGGAGGCAGACCAAAAAACGCAAACAATATCAAGGCCGCAAAGACCGCACCGGACCAGATGAGCAGTTGACGCAGACGATGCAGGGAGATCAGTCGAGCCGACAACGATATCATCGGGGGCCTCATGATCCGGACACCAGACGCACCTCTCGCTGCGGCAGCGGGATGGTGACGCGACTCTCCTGAAATTGCTTCACGATGGTCTGATAGATCTCCGCCTGTGCAACTTCATAATCATCAACCTTGACCCACGGACGAGCCGAGATGATGATGGCCGAATCACCGAGCATACTGATACCTACTAATGGGAGGGGATCCTTCAGTACGTAGGCGCTTTCCTCAAGCACCTGCCGTACGAGACCCATCGTACCACTCAGATCCGTGCCGTACGCGACCCCTACTTTTAAGTTCAGTTGTCGCATAGCTCCAAAATTGTGCAGGATCTCCCCGACGATTTTGCGATTCGGGATGACGACATTGGATAGGTCCGGATGAACGAGGGTCGTCGAAAAGAGATCGATCATCTTGACCTCTCCCTGTTCTCCCGCCAACTCGATGTATTCACCGACACGATACGGCTTTGTAAAGATGATCGTGAGGCCGGCAACTACGTTGCCAGGACTCCCTGAAGTGCCAGTCCAATGCCGAGTCCGGCCACTCCGATGCCGGCAAGAAAGGGCGACATCTGGATTCCCAGGTTACCAAGCACCACCACGACCGTGAGGAGAATGACCACCATACGGACAATGCGGACGAGCAGCATTCTGGCTGGAGGCTCAATGTGCTGACGTGCGGTCCATGCGCTAACGACGTTCCCGATCCATCGCGCTACGAGCAGACCAGCCGCCAGGACAATCATGGCCCCTAGAACCTGAAACCCGTAACGGATCGAGAGGTCGATTATGAGTTCTATCGGCGGTACGGTCATAGTACGGGTCTCCTCTGTCGGTTGTGCATCAGCGGCATCCCTCTTCTAGGCCTCGGTCCCGATTATCTGGAGAAAACCTCTTTCAGGAGATCGGTTACGCGAGCCGTTGGATCGGTCCTGATCTTACGTTCCTCTTCACCCAATACATGAAATAGACCGCCGAGACCCTGAGAGACGACATACTGATCGATGTCAAACGCGGTACTCTTCACGAAGGGAATCGATTGATACAGCGCGATCAGATCCTTGTATTGGCGGACGACGCCGACCTCATTCATCGTCTGCTCAACGACAGGCCGGAATGCTGCGACCAGATGATTCGAAGTCTTAGCCTTGAAATAGTCTGTCGCCGATGTGTCGCCTCCGGCGAGGATCGTACGGGCATCCTCGAACGTCATCGCTGAGAGGGCATCGATAAAGATTTGTGCGGCGGCTGGGGCCGCCCGCTCGGCAGCCTGATTCATGCTGAGCATCAATGCATCGACCTGATAACCGTATCCCGCCATCCGCATCGTTGTCTCCAGCGTCTGGAGTTGTTTCGGCATCAGGATCCTGATCGCCGGATTATTAAAGTATCCATTCGACCTCCCTGTCAGCGCGACGGCATTCTGCGTTCCGATCCGGAGTGCCTCTTTCAGGCCAGAGCCGATCCTTACGTCATCGAGCCCGCTCTGCCTGCCCAATCCCAGACCCTTGAAGAGCTCGGATGGCCACCATCCTGGGGCATTCTGCGCCTGTGCAGTAGCCTGTGTGCTCCCGACAAGCATGAGCAGCGAGAGACACAAGATGCACGCGGCAAAGGGATTATTGAATCTCTTTTGCATGGCCGACCGCTTGCGCGTAGATCGTTGATTCAGCTGACAGACTGAGCGCATCAAGGCCTTCATGCCTGCCTCAGATCGGACGTGCAGTGGGCGCAGCGTGTGGCTTGTAACGGGATGCTGGACAGGCAGTGCTGACACGTCTTCGTGCTGGGTGCGACCGGCGCCGCTTCGGGCTCCAGTGTCATGCAGTTGATCTGCCTGATCAGCAGGAAGATCGCAAAGGCTACGATCAGGAAATCCAATATGGTGTTGAGGAATACGCCGTAATTGATGGTGGCTGCGCCTGCAGCCTTTGCCGCGGCAAGCGAAGGGTGGATATCGCCTGAGAGATCGATAAACAGGCCGGAAAAATCGGTCTTGCCGATTAACAGACCGACGGGAGGCATGAGGATATCACTGACAAAGGAACTAACGATCTTGCCGAAGGCTGCGCCGATAATGATCCCGATGGCCATATCGAGCACGTTCCCGCGCATCGCGAACTCTTTGAACTCCTTAAGCATTTTCGCGCCTCCCTTACGAAAAAGTAGGTTATCGCATCTAGGCTGATCTGTCTCAGAGTAGCGATAGGCGTCGATCCCACCCCAACTGGCCCAGAGCCTGCCATAGTCCAGCGCTGATTGAAAATAGCTTCTGGCGGGCCAAATCTGCAAGAGAGAGCGAGGAGACGCCTTACTGAATTCCCGCCTCTGCCGCCCTGGATTCTCAACAATCTCGATTCGGTTCAGGTCAGCGAGATCCTGTGCTCCTCCAGGATCTGTCCAAGACGCCCGCCGTTGATAAGTTCGATGGGTGGCCCCTCGGTAAGCTTCGAAACCTCTTCAGAGAAGAAGCCGGTTGTGATAAAAATACCCTTTAAGGCCCGTTCGGCAAGTACTGTGGTGCTGAGGGAAATAATCTGTGTGGAGTTGACCGGTACCTCAGGCTGGGTGAATACACAGCGGATGATATAACTGCCGCCGGTGACGGGGTGGGGGTTAACGGCATTAATATCGATTTCGCCTCGCGCGTTGCGATGGCAATGCGTGACGGTAAGTCCAAGCTGCTCAAGCAGTTGGATACAAAGGCGCTCAAACTGCTCCAGTGTAAGCTGTTCCAACCGTCGCTGTTCGACGTCTCTGGGTTGGTAGTAGGCCTTTTCAGCGGCTATCGGGGAGGGGAAGCGATTGAGCAGAAGGATAAGGCCCAAACCGAGCAGGATCGCAATCGTCACGACAATGAACATATCCCCTGCTCTTCAAAGGTATACTCGGGCGATTCAGGGCCGGCGATAAGGTCTCTACTTATACATCTCTTCGAAGATACGATCTCGCTGGCCTTTTTTGATCAGGCGATCATGGCGAAACGCTTGTTTCATCGCATTGCCGAGACAGACTAAGATCAAAATGAGCATTCCGATAATCGGGATATTGTCCGGCTGTGTTGCAATGGCAATAACATTTTCCATATAGACCCTCCCTCTAATTCGGATTTTAACACCGCTACATTTAATGGCAAGTCTTTTGTACGGAATACGATATCCTGAAATGTCGAAACGCCCTCTTGTACGTTGATCGAGTTCTGAACATGAGAAGCGATGAGAGTAAGTGAGAAGCGCCTGATGTCATGGCTGTTACGGAGTTTTTTGATCGGCTTACTTCTGGTCGGTCCCGCTTGGGGGCTTCAGCCAGACTCTCGACGATCGAGCGAGGCGGATCAACAGTACCGCCTTGGAGTAGCGTTGCAGCAAGAGGGGCGCACGGCGGAGGCGATCGAGAGATTTCGCGCCTGCCTGCAGATCGATCCGCTACGCGCCATCGCCTATGTACGGCTCAAAGAGGCGTACGGTGGTGATCGTACCGGCGATCAACTGATGGCAGAACTTACGCGGCGGACTCACCAGAATACGATCGATTTCGTATCCTGGAATCTGCTCGGTGTCCTCCATGCCAAGCAGGGGCGCTGGGATGAGGCGTTGGCCGCACTTCATCGGGCGGTGCAGATCCAGCCTGCGGATATCGACGCATGGACGAGTCTCGGGTGGCTTGCATCTCATTTGGGGCAGATCGACGAGGCGCGCGAAGCCTTTCGGCGGGCGCTTACACTGGATGCGACCTATGGGCGTGCCCATGCAGGGCTGGCGGGTCTGTATGCAGAGACGAATAGCAACTATGATCAGGCAATTGCCGAGTATCTACTTGCGTTGACAGGTGAACCGGACAATCCATCCTATCTGTACGATATGGGGTGGATGTATTATCGGAAGGGGATGAACGATGAAGCATTGCAGATCCTGACCAGGGCCTCAGCACTCAGTCCTGACGATCCGACTGGACGTACAAAGATCGGGTGGGTGCAGCTTCGACGAAAGGAGTATAGGAGTGCGATTGACGAGTTTGAGCGTGCCTTACAGGTGCAGCCTGCCTATACCTTCGCTCGATTTGGTTTGGCGCGGGCGCTTCAGGCAAGCGGTAACTCTGATGCGGCTGCTACGGAGTATATGCGAGCCTGGCGGGAAGCGAATAATGAGATTTATTTATTCTATCTGATCCTGCTCTACGTACAACGAAGTCTTTGGATGATACTTCTGGTAGGGATATCGGTGATGGTGCTGATGCCGATATGGCTTATACGACGCCGAGGTCGTCGCCAACGATCTGGGGCTGCAACTAAAAAGGGACAGTGATGGACGCATCGCTTCTTCCTACAATCCCGGGATAACATTCCCTATGCGTCATTCCGTCGTCGCAACCATAGTATTTTCTGCCATTCGTAGATTTTACTCTTGACAGGCACTATATATCGTGGTAATCAACGCTCAGATATACAATATCTAGTATTGATATGAGAATGCTATCTCTTGGAGATGGCTACGATAGGTAGTGTATACAGCGAGAATACTTGCGGATACTGCAGATTCACGTGAGTCCAAGTTGTGACGGTTATCGCAGATAGGGGAGGAATTATGATTGGTAAGACAGGTGAGACGGCTCTTCATGGAATTGAACCGGGATCAGGGATGACTGAGTCTTTTGGATCGCGACCAGTAAAGAGTGGACAGTGGAGCGAGTCGGCCCTTCGCGTCCTCAAAGAGCGTTACCTGATGAAGTACGGGACAGGTGTGACAGAAACGCCTGAAGAGATGTGCTGGCGTGTCGCAGTGGCCATCGCCAAGGCTGAGGGGCAGTGGGGTAAAAGTGAGGCGGAGGCTCTCCAGGTAGCGGAGTCGTTTTACGATGTGATGGTTGAAGGGAAGTTTCTTCCGAACTCTCCCACGATGATGAATGCCGGCAAAGATAACGGGATGCAGTATTCGGCCTGTTTTGTACTGCCCGTTGATGATTCAATGGAGGGTATCTTCGAGGCGGTGAAAAGGGCGGCGATCATCCATCAGTCCGGAGGTGGAACCGGCTTTGCCTTCTCGCGCCTCAGACCAAAGGATACCTTGGTGAAGTCAACGGGCGGTAAGGCAAGCGGTCCCATCAGCTTCCTTCGGGTCTTTAATGCCGCCACCGAGGCGGTCAAGCAAGGGGGTGCCAGACGTGGCGCGAATATGGGGATTCTGCGGGTAGATCACCCTGACATCCTGGAGTTTATCGACTGTAAACTGGACGGCGGGATTACCAACTTCAATATCTCGGTGGCTGCCACTGAAACGTTCATGGATGCCGTCGTAAAGGACGAGACGTATGGGTTGATCGATCCTCATACCAAGCTTATCACCGGCCGTCTTCAAGCTCGCGACGTGTTTCAGCGGATGGTCCAGGCGGCGTGGCGGACCGGCGATCCAGGGATGATCTTCATCGATCGTATCAATGCCAGCCCGTCGAATCCGATCCCGCAGGACGAGCTGATCGAGGCCACGAACCCATGTATCGTGGGCGACGCACTGGTCCCGACGGATCGCGGGTTGTTGAAGATGGAGAACCTAGTAGCTACCTACGGGCAGGGCGGTGTTGCTGTGCAGGTCGACTCTAGACTTCAACCCGCGCATTTACTCGTCTGGGAGGGCACGCACAATGTGCCCTTGTCCGCTTACGGTCACGGCTGTCTACCGATCACTCGGGCGTTCTGCTCTGGCGAACGTGAGACGGTGACGGTTCGCACAAAAGCGGGCTTCGAGCTGACGTGTACGCCCGACCATCGGTTCATGACCGAGCGCGGGTGGGTCGCCGCTGGTGACTTGAAACTTGGCGTAGATCGCGTCCTCGTCCAAAGCAACCCGGGCGTTTGTGCGGACAACCCGCGCCTGCCGTTCACCGTTGCGAGCGAGTTCCGTGGACGCAATGGCCGAGTGTATCGACACGCGCTGCCGACGACGTGGAGCCCCGAGCTTGGTCGTGTGCTGGGATGGCTGGTCGGGGACGGTTGGCTCCGATGGGGCGACAAGAACTGCCGCGTAGGGTTTACTTTCGGGGCCGGAGATTTGGCGGTAGCCGAGAGACTTAAGCCGGTCCTCGACGAATGGTACGGTCGGCCGGTGCGGATAGTTGAGCGTATCCGTGGAGTGCGACACTTGTCGTATCACGGCAAATTCTTCGTCGATTTCTTCCGTGCACTCGGAGTGCGGGCAGTCGAGGCCGAGAAGAAAGTGGTTCCGGAGACCTTGTTTACTGCGCCGCTGGACGCTGTCACTGGATTCTTGCAGGCGCTCTTCACTGCTGACGGTACGGTCCGCGACAACCCGAAGAGTAACAGTTCGTGGATCGCGTTAACGTCGAAGAGTCGCGATCTGCTGCGCGGCGTTCAGCTTCTCCTGTTGAACCTGGGCATCAAGAGCCAGATCCTCGATCGGTCACGTCCCGCTCGGGTGAGCCTCTTCCCCCCACATGTAACGCCTGGGGGCACACATACATATGGCTCAGATGGGATCCTGTTCGAACTCGGCATATTCGGGCAATCCCGTGATCGCTTCCGCCGCGAGATCGGCTTTCTCGGCCTGAAGCAACAGCGTCTGGAGAATGTGCGGTATCGTGGGTTCTATACCCAGAGGTTCAGCGATATCGTAGTCGCGGTGGAGCCGAGTGGCGTACGGAAGGTCTACGACCTTACAGAGCCCCAGAGTCACTCGATGGTCGCAAATGGGTTTGTGGTCCACCAATGCGGTGAGCAGCCGCTCGGACCTAATGACGCCTGTAACCTGGGCTCGATCAATCTGGCCAGATATTACCTCCCCTCTATTCCGACAAATGTCCGCGTCGCGGAGCGAATCGATTGGGTCGGACTGGAGCAGGTGGTGCGGACGGCAGTCCGCTTCCTGGACGACGTAATCGATGTCAACCCCTATCCGCTTCAGGATATTACCGAGGAGGTACTGAAGAACCGGCGCATCGGCCTCGGCGTCATGGGCTGGGCCGACCTGCTGCTTGAGCTCGGCATCCCATACGACAGCGACGAGGCGGTCACGCTGGGTGAGGAGATCATGGGCTTCATTCGGCGAATCGGCCACGACGCCTCTGAGAAGCTGGCCGAGGCGCGAGGACCGTTTCCGCGCTGGTCACGGAGCATGTACAAGGGCAGGAAACCTCTGCGCAACTCTACTGTTACGACCATTGCCCCCACCGGGACGATCAGTATCATCGTCGGATGTTCTTCCGGGATCGAGCCGATCTTCGCCGTTGCATTCAGCCACATCGTCGGGGACCGGCACCTTACCTTCGTCAATCCGATCTTCGAGGAGGTCGCAAGGCGGCACGGCTTCTACAGTGAAGAGCTGATGCGTCGAGTTGCCGAGCGAGGAACGGTTCGCGGTCTTGAAGGCGTACCGGAGGACATTCAACGGGTCTTCGTGACAGCCCATGAGGTCGAACCTTCCTGGCACGTCAAGATGCAGGCAGCCTTCCAGAAGCAGACTGATAATGGCGTCTCCAAGACCATCAATCTCCCCAACTCAGCCACACCGGAGGACGTCTCCAAGGCCTATATGAGTGCCTATGAGCTTGGATGTCTCGGGATCACAGTCTTCCGAGACGGCTGTAAAGGGACGCAGGTCTTACATCTTGGCACCGGTGCCAAGCCTGCGCTGAGCAGTATCGAAGGGCCTGCGCTGAGTCCAGCCGAAGAGGTCGTACGGCAGGAGACGTCGGAAGCGTATTTGCCAGTTGTGGAGACAGGTCGTGAGCCGGCGCTCAAGGTCAAGCCGAGGCCGCGGACTATGAAGGGCGTCACGTACAGAGCAGAGACGCCACTCGGGACCGCCTTCGTTACTGTCAATCAGAACGGCGAAGGTGAGCCGTTCGAGGTGTTCGCTAGCGTCGGAAAGGCCGGGAGCGATACCTCTGCAGTATCCGAGGCGATTGGCCGACTCATCTCGATGATCCTGCGGCTCCCGTCAACGATGTCGCCCAGGGAACGGGTCGAGCAGATCGTCAGCCAACTCTCCGGTATCGGGGGCCGTCGGCCGATGGGCTTCGGAAAGGATCGGGTCCGGTCGTTGCCGGATGCCATCGCCCAGGTCCTGGCCGAGTATATCGGCCTCACTGAGCCCGGTGTTCAGGAGATCCTTGCGGCCCGCCTGACTGCCGGGGCACAGACAGGCGATACAGCTTCCGTGAAAGCGGGAGACATGTGTCCTGACTGTGGCTCGGCAACCCTCGTCTACGAGGAAGGCTGCCAGAAGTGCTACTCCTGCGGCTTCAGCGAGTGTTAAATGTGGTCTACCTTGGATGTGGCGAATAACGTCGTGCAGGGGTGAGTCGAAACCTCGCAGAAGGATGTGATATGTCGATTAAATCAGATGGATGGATCAAGCGGATGGCGGTAAAGCATCAGATGATTGTCCCGTTCGAGGAAGGGCAGGTTCGAGATGGGGTGATTTCTTACGGTCTGTCGTCGTATGGGTACGATATCCGGGTGGCCGACGAGTTTAAGATCTTCACGAACGTTAATACGACGATCGTCGATCCCAAGAACTTCGACGAACGCTCATTCATCGATTTCAAGGGCGATGTCTGCATCGTCCCACCTAATTCCTTTGCGCTAGCCAAAACCGTTGAGTATTTCCGGATTCCCCGCAACGTGATGACGGTATGCCTGGGAAAGTCTTCATACGCCCGCTGTGGTATCATCCTCAACGTGACTCCATTTGAGCCGGAGTGGGAGGGGTACGCGACCCTCGAGATCAGTAATACCACGCCGCTGCCCGCCAAGATTTATGCCAATGAAGGGATCGCACAGGTCCTCTTTTTCGAGAGCGATGAGATCTGTCTTGTATCATATGGGGACAAGAAGGGGAAATACCAGGCCCAGCTGGACATTACGCTGCCAAAGATCTAGCGCTTGATTGCCATAATATAATACATATTACGCCATTCCCGCAGTCCTAAGCGAGAATCCATCGATTTGCCTGGATACCGGCCTCCGCCGGTATGACGAACTCGCGGCAAGCCCGGGGAATTACCCCCCCTCCAGTAGATTCACACTCAACCTTGCACCCGTTACTGCCCCGCTCAGTACGAACAATTTCGTTATAAAAAAAGTTCGATTTATTGTACGATTTATGTTGACACAGATAGAACGATCGTTGTACAAATGTCAACAACGATGAGGTGTGCCGTTGTTAATCCGATTATTTTCGTCAGAAACACGTGTAAGTGTTCTCACGCTTCTCTTTACTAGGTCGGACAAGCGCTTCTACGTCAGAGAGCTGGCGCGATACCTTGGTCGGGATATCTCTGGGGTAAAAAGAGAGTTGGATAATCTGGAGAGGGCCGGACTGCTGGCGAGTGAAAAGGTGGGGAATCTTCGATATTACCGGGTCAATAAGGCATCGCCCCTTTATACCGAACTCAAGGGGATCATTGCGAAGACTACTGGCATACATGCGAGCCTTCGAGAGGGGTTAAGAAAGATTAAAGGCATCAAGACCGCCATGATATACGGGGCGGAGCAGGAGGAGGCCGAAGAGGGTCTCGGACCCATCCGGCTGATGGTGATTGGACAGATCGATCTCAATGAGTTTAATGATGCGGTCAGGGCTCTAGAGGGCCGCTTGAATCGGGAGATCAATTACCTTGTCTTCGATGACGCAGAATTTCAACGAAGAAAGCTGGAAGCTGACATATTCCTGGGTGAGGTCTTAAAGGGTCGAAAATCTATCATTATTGGTACGGGCGATGGCCTATGAGGAACTGCGAGAGCGGGGAATGGTTGAAGAAATTAAACCCGACTTTCGCCAGGTCTCGACACTGATCACGCACGCGTTAAAAGATGCGACAACAGCCAGAGCGAATATCGATATTGATAAGGAATGGGCCTATGTTATCGCCTATCAGGCGATACTGAGAGCGGCGAAAGCGCTGGTGGTGGCAGAGGGGTGGCGACCGAGAGGTCGCGACCAGGCGCGAACGATTATTATGTTAGTTGGTGAGTTGGTAGGTGAAGAAGGTCGGAGCCTCGTTAACGGGTTTGATCGGATGCGACGTAAGCGACAGGATTTCATGGATGAAGCAGATACACCGATCTCTCGGTATGAGGTAGAGAGTGCGCTGAAGGATGCCCAAACCTTAATTGATAAGCTTGTGGAACTTGCTCGTGAGAAGAATCCGCAGTTGGCGTTGTTGTAGTAAGAGCGAGCATGGGTTCGGTATCGTGAAAGGAGGTGAGGCTATCGATGGCAGCAGCGAAGAAGCCAGCAGTGAAGAAGCCAGCCGCGAAGAAGGCAGCACCGAAAAAGGCAGGGAAGAAGGGGTGCTAACCTGGACCAGTGGTAGGTAAGACCCTGACAGAGAAAGGAGGTGAGGATCTCAATGGCAGCAGCGAAGAAGCCAGCAGCGAAGAAAGCAGCACCGAAGAAAGCAGCACCGAAGAAGAAGAAGTAGTCACACTACAGGGGCTTTGGTGGCCCAAACAACCCCGAATGTTACACATAGCACACCATAAGATGTAGGGGTCAGGGGTTGATCACCAGTCAATATTCGGTGAGTTACTATCGTGGTGGAAAAGGGCCACCCACGCTGGGGGGGGAAAGCCCCCCCCAGCCGTCATTATAATAATTTCAATCATAATTTCTCATCATCGCAGCGTGGTTATCCGGAAGCCGATCGGAGTCGTTCTGAATTCTCACCAGAGGTTGTCGGTAATAGCGCGTAATCAGCGCTCGCCATGTGTGATCTGTCGTCCAGTCGACGTTGCATAAGGATAGTCCAGCCATCAAAGCTGGACAGATTACACCGCGGCGCGTATGGGTAGCGGTTTCTACGAAGATCTGAGCACCGCTCACCCCCATTTTTTTGATGTCCGGCGACGCCACCACACTTGATCCTACGACGGTGGCTCAGGCCGGGATTACACGGATTGTATCAAAACCGATCAATCCCCATGAGCTCTTAGGTAGGTGTGCAGTGGACAGGTGAGAATCCAGGTCCCGCATGCTTGCCCTCCTGCGTATGCCTTGCCCATACGTCTACTAGAACAATACTGCCAGCGCTTTTCCCGGAATCTGCTGATCATGGCGCAAATGTCGCGAGGGATCAGCGTCTCTCTCTAACCAAAGATTTGCTCTAGTTCCTCATCGTGTTGTGTGCGCCGCGTTAGATCTACGATATCACCGCATCCCATATCGCGTTAGCCACTGGTTGCATGGTAGACGGTTGTCGCAGACAATCACACCTTCCCGCCGCTTGCATGAATCGCCCATAGACTAGGTGAAGAGGATTGCTAGAACTGTGCCACATCTCCTTTACATCATCTTGATTGTGTGCTATACGAAAGTAGGAATGCGAACGATACGATGTCCATTATCAGGTTACCTTATAGCCGTATCCGTAGCTGTTACGTGTGCATATGCGTTGGCTAACGGAATACTACCGGCGTTCGCAGCTGGGCAGCCTGAGCCTCTGGCAGACGTTAAAATCACGAAATTCCATCTGGTAGAAACGAAGGATGGGAAGACGCTCTGGGAAGTGTGGGGCGATCGTGGCGAGGTCTTTGAAAAGGAGGGCGTTGCGAAGGTCACGAAGACCTCTAACCCGGTCACCGTCACACTCTATTCTGAGCAGGGAAAGCTGACGGCTCTGTCAGAAAGTGCTACGGTAAACATGAGGACAAAAGATATCCGCCTCGAGCGCAATGTGACTGCAACGTCGGAGCAGGGCAATAGTCTCCAAACCCAGTCTCTGGACTGGTCAGCGAAGGAGCGTCGCATCTCTACACGTCTACCTGTTAAGTTAATCAGGGGCGGGCTGGTGAGTTCCGGAGTGGGAATGGAGGCGGAGACCGATCTTGAGCGCGTACGATTTATGAGTCGTGTACGGTCGCATATACTTCCGGATAGTGTCGGGCTGGTAAAGAAAGAGCGCCCTCGCTCCCGTAACGGAGGCAACCAATGATCTATCGCCACTGGATTGTCGCAGCTATTGTACTGGTGAATCTTCTCGTACTGGTAAATTCCGTCCGTGCCCAGGAGCAGCAGAAAGCCAAGAGCCCGATCACGATTACATCTGATCGCCTGGAGGTCAATCGAAAGCTCCATTCCGCGATCTATACTGGCAACGTTATGGTAGATGATAAAGAGAAAGGCCTTGTCGTTCTCTCTGAGAAGATGGAGTTCCTCTTCGATGAAAAGATGGAGCGAGTCGAAAAAGGAGTGGCCACCGGCAATGTCCGACTGACTACGAGTGAGAGGAAGGCCACCGCTGAACGACTCGAGTTATTTCCCAATGAAGACAAAGCCGTCCTGACAGGAGATCCCAGGGCCTGGCAAGATAACGATCTTATTACTGGAACAAAGATGACTATTTTCTTAAAGGAGGATAGGGCGATCGTCGAAGGCGATCCTGCAAAGCGCGTGACAGCCATCCTGTACCCCAAATCTGAGGGCGCAGAGCGTTCCAAACCGGAGGCACCTGGGAAACCTGGAAAGCCGGCAGCGACGAAGGGGGGTTCTTGAGCCAGTATGGCGCACGGACCCTTCGAACAGACAACCTTATTAAGTCGTTCAAGGGTCGGACGGTCGTAGCTGGCGTCAGCATCAATCTTGATGCTGGAGAGGTCGTCGGCTTACTGGGACCCAATGGCGCCGGAAAAACGACAACCTTCTACATGGTCCTCGGCCTTCTGAAGCCGGATCACGGCCGAGTGATCTTGAATGAGGAAGATGTCACCGACCTTCCAGTCTATAAGCGCGCCCGAAAGGGTTTAGGTTTTCTTCCGCAGGAACCATCTATCTTCCGTAAGCTGACAGTAGAACAGAACGTCATGGCGATCCTCGAGATCCTTGACCTGTCAGATGAAGAGCGACGGCAACGACTTGAGAGCCTACTTCAGGAGTTAGACCTTACCCACCTTGCCAAAAGTAAGGCCTACACGTTGTCCGGTGGTGAGCGTCGCCGAGCGGAGATTACCCGAGCCCTGGTGACCTCCCCTGATTTTATGCTGCTCGATGAGCCATTTGCAGGGATCGATCCTATTGCGATTGCCGACATTCAGTCTATTATTGCCAGGCTTAAAGCCAAGGGTGTTGGGATGTTAATCACCGATCACAATGTACGGGAGACCTTGCAGATTGTTGATCGCGCCTATTTGATCCATGAAGGTCGGGTATTGGTGTCCGGAACTGCCAAAGAGCTGGCAGCCGACGAACGAGCCAGAGAGATTTACCTTGGTGAACGGTTCAGCCTGTAAGGGTGAGTGCCATGGCGTTTGAAGCAAAACTCAGCTTGCGACAGGTGCAGAAGATGGTGATGACGCCTATGCTACAACAGGCGATCCATCTCTTGCAGCTCTCGCGATTAGAGTTGCTGCAGGCGGTACGGCAGGAGGTCGAGCAAAATCCTGTTCTCGAAGAAACGATCGGGGAAACGGAGGAGCTGGACGAAGCAGAGACTCTGAAGTCCGTCACTGATGAGCCGGTTGTGGAGCGGAATGGCGAAGAGCATGCCGCAGAAATCGATTGGGATAGTTATCTTCAGGATGCCTCAGACTATCGGCCATCTATTCAAGCCGAGTCGGTTGATCGATTTGACAGCGAAAGCCTGCTTACCAGCAGGCATGGCTCTCTCCAAGATCATCTGCTCTTTCAGCTCCACCTGACCGTCGAGGATCCAGAACTCCTCAGGCTGGGCAGCCTCATTATCGGAGAGCTAGACGATAACGGGTATTTGCGGAGCGGTCTCGACGAGTTGGCATCGCTGGCAGGTACCTCTGCCGAGTTAATGGAATCGGCCCTTCAGCTTATTCAGAGTTTCGACCCTGCCGGTGTAGGTGCGCGAGATCTCAGGGAATGCCTGCTGATACAACTCGGGACAGGATCGGAATATCACGCGTTGGCGAAGGCCATTGTCAGTAGCTGCCTCCATGATGTCGAGCGTCATCGATTCGGAAAGATTGCGGCTGCGCTTGGGGTTACACTTCGCGAGGTGCAAGAGGCCGTGACGCTCATCGCATCCCTCGAGCCCAAGCCCGGCAAGAACTATAGCAGTGAGGAACCACAATATATCACGCCCGATGTGTATATTCTTAAGATTGATGGTCGATTACTGGTGGCGCTGAATGAAGACGGCCTCCCGCGCCTTCGAGTCAGTGGATATTATCGGCAGATTCTGTCGAAGCAAGCGGGGGCCTCACGGGAGGCGCGAGGTTATGTAGAAGAGAAAATGCGCTCGGCCGTATGGTTCATCCGAAGCATCGAACAGCGGAAACGGACGCTCATCAAGGTCAGTGAAAGTTTGGTCAAGTACCAGAGAGACTTTTTCGAGCACGGTATCTCTCATCTCAAGCCCTTGACGCTTCGTGAAGTAGCGGATGATATCTCCATGCATGAGTCTACAATCAGTCGGGTGACCTCTAATAAGTATGTTCAAACTCCGCAGGGACTCTTTGGCTTAAAATATTTCTTCCATCGTGGTGTTCCATCAACGGTTGGTGAAGCCGTCTCTTCCCGTATGGTCAAGGACCTGGTTCGACGATATCTGACGGATGAAGACACGCATCAGCCGCTGAGCGATCAGAAGATCGTCGATATCCTGACGAGGGTTCATAGAGTCGAAATCGCTCGTCGAACCGTAGCGAAGTATCGTGGCCAGCTGAAGATTCCCTCTTCCAGTCAGCGCCGTTATGTGTGATGCAGTACGGAGATCTCTCACTTTCTGTCGAGGAGTCAACTGATGCAGATTACCATTACCACACGCAATCTTGAGAACACCGAAGCCCTCAAACGTTACGCCGAGGAAAAGATCTCCCGCTTGAGGAAGTTCGTGGATAACATTACCTCCGCCCATGTCATCCTCTCTGTTCAGAAGCATCGACAGATCGCGGAGGTGACGCTTCACGTCCGAGAGCTGACCATCCGGGGGGAAGAATCGAGCGATAATCTATATTCCGCGATCGACCTCGTAGCCGATAAGATTGAACGTCAGATCCTTCGCTATAAAGAAAAGATTGTGGAGCACTCCTCTCGAGGGATGGGCCGTTCGCGTGCTATCGATGTGATAATGCCGGAAGAGGCAGAAGCAGAGCGCTTTGCGGACGATGGTCCCAGAATCGTAAAGACGAAGCGGTTTGCCATGAAACCGCTGTCGCCTGACGAGGCTGCCATGCAGATGAGCCTGTTGGGCCATACCTTCTTTGTATTTCGAAACGCTCAGACCCAGGAGGTAAACGTCCTATACAACAGACGCGATGGCGATTACGGCTTGATTGAGCCCACAAGCTGAGCATTCTCAACTGGGATCGTGAGGCGTTAGGGGCAAGGAGTGAGGAGAAGCGGGTATTTTTGCTGACAGCTGATCGCTGATCTGTACATACCGATGTTGCGCTAAAGATCGGCTGATACGAGGAGCGGTGTCCCCTGGCGAACCGGATGAGTGACGGGTGGTGAAGGCGACTGAGGTAGTGATTATTACCGGCGTATCCGGGGCCGGTAAGAGCCAGGCGATTAAGTGCCTGGAGGATAGCGGGTTCTTCTGTATCGACAATCTCCCTACGACATTAATTCCTACCTTTGTCCGGCTCTGTGCACAAACGGAGCATGCGATTCGACGAGTTGCCCTGGTGATCGACGTTCGAGCGGGTGAGTTCCTTGCTCCCCTGTCCGACATTCTGGATATGCTTCGCGCCGAAGGGCATACCGTTAAAATTGTATTCTTGGACGCAAGCAATGAGGTCCTCATCCGGCGTTTCAGCGAGAGCCGACGCCCGCATCCCCTTGCGGCTGGAGAGCCGGCACTCGCCGGTATTACGGCGGAGCGACTGATGCTGACACGCCTTCGTGATGGGGCGGATCTCATTATCGATACGAGCACCCTGACCATTCATGATCTGAAGCGATTCATCTCCCAGGCATTCGCAATGGAGCGGCCGATGGCCAGGATCGCCCTCTCTCTGATCTCTTTCGGCTATAAGCATGGGCTGCCGTTCGAGGCTGATCTGATCTTTGATACACGGTTTCTACCCAGCCCACATTTTATCGATGAGCTACGTCCGCTGACTGGTCGTGATGCTCCCATCGGCGCCTTTCTACTGCGAGCGTCTGCGACTCAACCCTACCTCGATCGCCTCAAGAGCTTGCTCGACTTCGTCGCACCTCTCTGTGAGGAGGAGGGTCGCGCCTATTTGACCATCGCAATCGGTTGTACTGGCGGTCACCATCGTTCGGTCTTTTTCGTAGAACAACTTGCCGGCCATTTGCGGGAGCGTGCCTATCTCGTCAACGTACGACACCGTGATATTGAAAAGGTCTGAGCATACACGTACCTTCTGTACCAGCAGGAACTGGCCGATAGCCTGATCCTTCCTCTGCATCCACCCTGAACGAACATATATAGTTCAGCAAAGTGGACGTTGTGTCGCTCACAGTATACGGGTTCAGTCTTGACAGCCTCCTTCTGCCTTTGCTACGGTTACTTATCCCACGATGCCTAGGGTATCTGCTGAGGTTTGTGTGCTGTACCGTGGGACAGGTAGCAACCGATAAACGGCAGTGGGCCATGATGTGAACGATATTATTGATTCGCTCAGCGTTATACGAAGGTAATAGCGATTGAGCGCGGTCGACGTAATCATGAAATGCCTATGGAAGTTACGCAAGATGTTAAGAGCCCAGGAACACTTATGAACCTACCCAATAAGATTACGCTTGGGCGGATCTTCCTGGTTCCTTTTATCATCGTCTTTCTGGTCGTTGGAGAGAGGGTCCCAAACTATACCGCTGGAACTATCTTTCTAGCCGCGGTGCTGACCGATTGGTTGGATGGTCATATTGCTCGTAATACGCAACAGATTACCGCGCTTGGTAAGTTGCTGGATCCAATTGCCGATAAACTGCTTATCTCAACCGCGCTAATCGCGCTGGTACAGGTGGGCCGTGCCCCCGCCTGGATGGTTGTACTGATTGTTGGCCGTGAGCTGGCCATCACCGGGCTCAGGACGGTCGCCGCCTCGCAGAATATTATCATCCATGCCAGTGACTTCGGAAAGTATAAGATGCTGGCAGAGGTTGCAGCGGTGACCTTTTTGATCCTTGATTGGCCCATGCAGTGGGATTTTACCTCGGTACCGCCACTGGGTTTTCTGTGCCTGTGGGCTGCGATGATATTAAGTGTCGTTTCCGGTATCGACTATTTTTTGAAGTTTTGGAAGGTTATCGATCTCAGTCGATAATTGATTCGAAGTTGGAGGACAATGAACGTAAGCGTGTGGCTTATTCCACTGGGGTATCTTGCCGGTTCTATCCCTTTCGGTCTGCTGATCGCTAAGGCGTCGAAAGGCGTGGATGTCCGTCAGGTCGGGAGTGGTAATATCGGCGCGACCAATGTTCTTCGCACCGCAGGTTCTGGAGCCGGCGCGCTTACCCTTATCCTGGATGCCATGAAAGGGTGGTTACCTGTTGCGTTGAGCAAGTTCCTTGGCGCATCGGAATTGCTGGTAGCTGCAATAGGGCTGGCTGCATTTCTGGGTCATCTATTCCCGATCTTTCTCGGTTTTCGGGGGGGGAAAGGAGTCGCCACCGCCCTGGGCGTACTGCTTGCGCTCTTTACGCAGATTGCCTTGCTCATTGTGGGCGTCTGGTTATTGACCGCCGCCGTATTTCGCTATTCGTCGCTTGCTGCTCTCATTACTGCCATCGCCGCCCCCCTGCTTGTCTGGGCCCTTGATGGCCGAGCATCTTATGTAGGGTTGACGATTATGATCTGCAGCTTCATCCTCATACGGCACCGGGACAACTTCAGGCGTCTACTGGCTGGGGAAGAGGGTAAAATCGGACAACGGTTATCAAGAGCGGATGTGCCTCGCCCAGATCGACTCACGTCATAGGGATCATCGATGCCCCTCATTGTTCAGAAATATGGCGGTAGTTCTGTAGCGGATGTAGAACGGATTAAGAATGTTGCGCGCCGAGTCGTCGAGACGAAGGCTGAAGGAAACGACTTGGTCGTCGTGGTATCAGCTATGGCTGGTGAGACGGATCGCCTGTTAGGCCTCGCCGCCAGGATCTCCGATACGCCGAATGAACGTGAGCTTGATGTTATCGTATCGACCGGCGAACAGATCTCGATTGGTCTCCTGTCGCTTGCGATTCAACAACATGGGTACAAGGCTCGGTCCTTTACTGGAGCCCAGATCAGGATCCAGACCGATACGGCCCATACCAGGGCGAAGATTGTGAGTGTCGAGGTTGACCGTGCACAACAGGCTCTGCGCGAAGGGGCCATTGTCATCGTTGCCGGATTCCAGGGGGTCACGGAGGAAGAGGATGTAACCACACTGGGCCGTGGGGGCTCAGATCTCACTGCGGTAGCCATGGCAGCGGCCTTAAAGGCCGACCTCTGCGAGATCTATACGGATGTCGAGGGGGTCTATACGGCCGACCCGAACATTGTACCGGAGGCGCGAAAGCTTGGAAGAGTTTCCTATGACGAGATGCTCGAGATGGCCAGTCTTGGCGCAAAGGTACTTCAAGCTCGATCTGTCGAATATGCCAAGAATTATGCAGTACCTATTCACGTCCGTTCCAGCTTTAATACGAATCAGGGGACATTGGTGGTTCAGGAGGATGCGGAGATGGAGAGGGTAGTAGTCTCAGGGATCGCCTACGATAAGAATGAAGCGAAGATTACCGTACTGCGTGTCGCAGACCAACCAGGGATCGCTGCCAAGTTGTTCGGTCGAGTGGCAGAGGCCAACATCGTGGTGGATATGATCGTCCAGAATATGAGTCAGGATGGGACTACCGATATTTCGTTCACGGTCCCGAAGTCTGATCTGGCGAAGGCGATGGCACTAGTCAACGGGGTAGCCAGAGAGATCGGTGCACAGCAGGTTGAGGGTAACGATAAGATTGCAAAGATCTCCATTGTCGGGGTTGGGATGCGCACTCACTCTGGAGTGGCAGCAAGGATGTTTGAAGCGTTAGCGCGCGAAAATATTAACATCATGATGATCGGAACCTCCGAGATTAAGGTCTCATGTGTGATTGATGCCAAATACGGAGAGCTGGCTATCCGGATTCTTCACGAGACATTCGGTTTGGGCGAGCGTACCGTGGGCGAGGATGGTGTGTGAGGGGGGTGTATAGCAGACGCGAGGCAGTTGCCGCCGGCCTCTTCGGGGTGGCTATGATGGCAATGGTGTGGGGCCCGGCCATCCTTCGTTTTTTTAGCCCTGCGTATGCCGTTGATCTCCAGGCCCTTCGTCTCCCGGACGATCGTGAGTCCGTACACGTTCGTCGATCATCGCCGACGGTCAGGGCCGCAAAGGCGAAGCCCGGCAGCCGCGTTGATATTAACCATGCGGACGCCGCGACGCTTCAGACGCTGCCAGGGATAGGCTCGGCGCTGGCTCATCAGATCATTTCTCATCGGCAGGCCTATGGCCCGTTCGATGATACGCGCGGGCTTTTAAAGGTCAACGGAATCGGACTGAAACGATTAGGTAAGATGGAATCTTGGATTGAGGTGCGCTAGGCGATGAGTTATCGGGTCCGCCTGAACATGTTTGAAGGCCCCCTGGACCTCTTGCTGTATCTGATTCAGGTTCACGAGATCGATATCTATGATATCCCCATCGCCAACATTACCCAGGAATATTTGGGATATCTGGGGGAGATGGAACAGCTTGATCTGGAGGTTGCGGGGGAGTTCCTGGTGCTGGCTGCCACACTGATCCACATCAAGTCGAAGATGCTCATCCCGGTGCAGGAATCGATAGTCGATGGATTGCCTGTCGAAGATCCGCGGCAGGAGTTAGTTGAACGCCTCTTAGAGTATCGGCGGTTTAAGGAGGCTGCGATAACATTTGAAGGACTGGAGGCAGAGCAGGCCCTGCTCTATACCAGGCCTGGCGATACGTCGGTTCCCATGGCTGAGGGTCCCATTGAGATCAGCCTCTCCGACCTGCTGCGGGCATTTATGGCGGTCATGCAACGAGTGCCGGAGGCGGTCGCAGGTGAGATCACCCCGGACACGATTAACGTAGGGGGGCGAATGGTCGCACTGTTGGATCGGCTGGCCATTCAGAGCCCGATGCCATTCATGGCGCTTTTTGAAGGAGTCACAACACGCAGCCTGCTCATTGCAACCTTTCTGGGGCTGCTCGAACTGTTGCGTCGTGGACTGGTTCGCGCCCGCCAGGCGGAGCCCACAAACGACATTACGATCTATCGAACCGTAGAGACAACAGTGGGGGTCGATGGATACGCTGGTTGATCTCAGCCCGCTTGGCATCCTTGAGGCGTTACTGTTTGTCTCAGAGACACCCTTATCACTTGAACGAATCGAGGAGCTGCTCGATGGATACTCAAGAGCGGACATATCTCGATTACTCGCTGACCTGCAGGAACACTACCGCCAACCCGATAGAGGACTTGTGGTGACTGAGGTTGCTGGGGGCTATCGCCTGACAACGAAAGCCGAGGCGGCCTCGCGGATTCAGCGGCTTCATGGATCTAAGCCGACCAGGCTATCGCGGGCCGCCCTTGAAACGCTGGCACTCATTGCCTATAAACAGCCGATTACAAAGCTGGAGGTCGAGGCGATTCGAGGCGTCATGGTGGACGGGGTGCTCAAGACACTGGTCGAGCGGGATCTTGTCCGCATTCTTGGGCGAAAGCCAGAGATTGGTCGGCCGATTCTCTATGGAACCAGCCGAGCCTTTCTGGAATATTTTGGATTTAAGGATCTTTCCGAGTTACCGATCCTGAAGGAGATCGAGGCGCTCACCCCACCAAACTCTATCCCGGAGCGCACGGATCCGACAGCAGATGAGAAGGAGGCTTCAAGCGAGGCAGGTGAGCACACCGAGAAGACGGAATGAATCGACGGCTGTCGTACAGGAGCGGTTGCAGCGGTATCTGGCTCGCGCTGGACTGGGATCCCGCCGGAGCTGCGAAAAACTAATTCTTGAGGGACGGATCCGCGTCAATAATCAGACTGTCACGCAGCTGGGGACGAAGGTCTCGCCGGCACTCGATACAGTTCGGTATGACGGTAAGCCTGTGATGCCGTCTAACAACCTGGTGTATCTGATCCTGCACAAGCCAGCGGGAGTGTTGACCTCATTATCCGATCCGCGCGGCCGACCCGTGATCCGTGACTTCTTCCCATCGCAGGGGCTACCCAGACTCTTTCCTGTCGGACGCCTTGACTATCAGACAGAAGGACTTGTCCTGTTGACGAATGATGGGGCACTGGCCTACGGTGTCATGCACCCCAGTTTTGAGATTGAGAAGGAGTATCGGGTCAAGGTACGTGGCTGTCCTACGGCGGCCGGACTGAGTACTCTGAGGTCTGGTGTCGTATCGGAAGGAGAGAAACTGTGGGCTACACGAGCCGAGATTGTAAGCCGAGGGGTTAGTTCTACCTGGCTCAAACTTATTGTACAACAGGGGCGATATCATGAGATCAGACGCCTATGCGATGCAATTGGTCACCCGGTCATACAACTGCAACGTGTCCGCCTTGGTCCGATTATGTTGGGGCGGTTGCCCAAAGGATGCTGGAGACGACTCACCGATGCTGAGGTTGCCAATATTCGTCTGGCGGTAGAACGCAAGTCTGCCCATAACCCGAAAGCAGGGGGGAGAGTACGTCCACAAAAGGACAGGAGAGCCGGATGAAAATTGCGACGTTGCGGCGTAAGATCGATCAGATCGATTCACAGATCGTATTGCTGCTTGGTGATCGTGCCGAGTTAGTACTCGCCATCGGACAAGAAAAGGCGAAGGCAAAACTGAATGTCCACGTCCCGCAGCGAGAGGAAGAGATTGTCACGCGTCTGATACGACAGAATAAGGGTCGCTTTCCTGCTCATGCTATCAGACCTGTCTTTCGTGAAATCATCTCAGCCTGCAGAGCCGTTCAAGGTCCATTGAAGCTGGCCTATCTTGGTCCGGAAGGGACGTTTACACACCTGGCCTGTACCCGACGTTTTGGCGGATCAGCCCTTTTCGTACCTGCGCACACAATCGGCGATGTCTTTGCCGAGGTGGAAAAGTCGAATGTTGAGTATGGAATCGTACCAATTGAGAACTCCAGTGAAGGTGTGGTCAGTCATACGCTGGATATGTTTGTTGACTCGGACCTGAAGATCTGTGGAGAGATTCTACTGGAGGTATCCCATAGTCTGCTGTCTAAATCGGGGGATCTGCGGAAGGTCAAAAAGGTCTACTCGCACCCACATGCATTCGCTCAGTCCAGAAAGTGGCTGGAGGCGAATCTGCCGCGCGTCCCGCTCTTTGAGGCATCAAGTACGGCTGCGGCTGCGAAGCTTGTATCAAAGGACGGGTCTGCGGCGGCGATCGCCAGCGAACTGGCGGCAGGCCTGTATGGTCTTCAAGTAATTTCTAGGAAAATAGAGGATACTCCTTGTAATTTCACAAGATTCTTGATAATTGGCAAGACGACTCCTTCACCCACTGATCACGATAAAACCTCTCTGATGTTCTCTATCAAGGATCGTGTTGGGGCACTGTATCGGATCCTGCAACCGTTCGCCAAGCATAAAATCAACCTGACCAAGGTCGAGTCTCGACCCTCCAAGACGAAGGTCTGGGAGTACATCTTCTATTTAGATATTGAGGGTCATATGGCGACTAAGCCTGTACAGGCGGCACTCGCGCTCTTACAGGAGGAGTGCCTCTTTCTGAAGGTTCTCGGCTCGTACCCGCGAGGGAACTCGATCGAAGCGTAGGAGACACCTGAGCATCATGACCAAATCCTTGGAAGAGATCGCGTCTCCATATCTTAACGGACTCGTACCGTACACGCCAGGTAAGCCGATTGGGGAGGTAGAGCGTGAGCTTGGAATCACTGGGGTGGTCAAGCTGGCCTCGAACGAAAACTCATTGGGCCCTTCACCACTGGCACTTCGCGCCCTGCGAGAGGCGCTTTCGGAGAGCCACCGTTATCCCGATGGCGGAGGATACTACCTGAAGCAAGGGCTGGCGCGTTACGTGGGGCTGCCGCCGAATCATTTTATTCTTGGGAACGGCTGCAATGAACTCCTTGAGCTGACGGCGCGATGCTTTCTGCTTCCTGGAGACGACGTCGTTATCGCCGATCCGGCATTTGTGATCTATGGGATGCTCGCCCAGTTGCAGGGGTGCAACACGATCCGCGTGCCGCTAAAGGCGTGGACTCATGACCTTGAAGCGATGGCGCAGGCTGTGACCTTGAAGACCAAGATGGTCTTCCTTGGCAATCCAAATAATCCGACTGGAACGGCTGTAAGGCCTGCAGAACTAACGGCATTTATGGACGCGCTCCCGGCTGATATAATTGTGATCATCGATGAAGCCTATATCGAATACGTACCGTCGGAGATGGTTCCAGATTCACTTGAGTACGTACGGCAAGGGCGCTGGGTTATCGTACTGCGAACCTTCTCCAAGATCTACGGCTTGGCAGGGCTGAGGGTCGGATATGGGATGGCATCACCGCAGATGGTGGAACTCCTCGAGCGGGTTCGCGCGCCTTTTAACGTCAACGCCCTGGCGCAACGAGCGGCATTGGCTGCCCTCGATGACGACGTACACCTGACAAATAGTCGAAACGTCAATGAGCAGGGCAAGGCTTTTCTGTCGGCCCAGCTTACGCGTTTAGGACTGGAGTTTCCTCCCTCTGTAGCCAACTTTCTGTTGGTCGATGTCAAGCGCGACGGTTATTCGGTGGCCGACGCGCTGCTGCGAAAGGGCGTTATTGTGCGCCCGCTCGGGGGAGCCCAGTTGAAGACCCACATCCGTGTCACTATCGGGACGCCGCCTGAGAATGAGCGGTTCATTGAGGCGCTCAAAGCTGTCCTCCAGTCGGAGTGTGACCTCCGCTCATAGTAATTCAAGCGCATTACGTGACCTAAGAACAGCGATAGGCCAGACAGATTCCGCCGTATCAAGCACCGCGCAACGGATGCCGAAGCCTCATTAATGCTGCGGCGACAGAAGCCCAACAACGAATTGGTGTCAAGTACACCGATGCGGACCGGCTAGAAGTAGAGGTGCGGCTCTACCTCAACGGCGGTACGCTTGACTGGAACGACATCGATAATCGCCTCAAGGATGTGCTTGATGCTCTGCAAGGTCGTGCGGGAGGCTCGAAGGCGGTTCGCTCGTTGGTCCCGCTCACTCCGAACGACCGACAGATCTACCGAGTTGTTATCGAGAAGTGTACACCGCCCAAACAGAGCCGTAGTCTCGGCCACGTGACTATCCGAGGCCTGAGGAGCCAGATGCGGTTGACAGCGGTCCGCCCAACTCCACGATGAAGTTACCGGACGCCTTCGGCGCCGCCGGCTCAACACCGGGGCGATATGCGAATCGACAAGCGATCACGACCGGCGTAGAATACCTCTATGAGCAAGGACACGGTGCTGGAGCGCGTCCTCAGCCGGACCTCTGACGCGAACATTCGGTTTGACGATCCGTGCTACTTGCTCAGGAGTCTTGGTTTTGAGATGCGCGTCCGCGGCAGTCACCACATCTTTCGCAAAGCAGGGGTGGAAGAGAAGATCAATCTGCAGCGCGAGGGTAGCGAGGCGAAGCCATACCAAGTGCGTCAGGTGCGGGCCGTGATCTTGCAGTATCGGCTTGGAGGTCAGGCGCTATGAACAAGTACGAGGTGATCATCTATTGGAGCGAAGAAGACCAGGTGTTCGTCGCAGACGTGCCCGAGCTGCCGGGCTGTTCGGCACACGGGGCGACGCACGAGGCCGCCTTGGCTAATGCCCAAGAGGCCATCCGCCTCTGGATCGACACGGCGCGAGAATTCGGCGATCCGATTCCCGCACCGAAGGGGCGACGGCTGATCTTCGCGTAGTCACGGGGAGTACAGTCCTTATATGCTGTTGCTGCTCTAGAGGCGGCAATCAATCTCGCCGCAGCTTAGACCGAACGTAGACCGAGCGCTGAGGCGTACGCTTCAACCAGAACGTATTCAGCTATCAGCAGTCAACAAGGAAGCTGATTGCTCGAGGTTAATCAATGATCATCATTTTGAAGCCGCACACAACTGAGGCTGAGATTGCCTTGGTTGTCAAGAAGATTGAAAGTTTCGGCTTGTCTGCCCACATCTCGAAAGGGACAGAACGGACCCTCATCGGCGCGATCGGTGATGAGCGCGTACTCCAGGACGGGCCGTTTGAGGCCTTCCCATTTGTCGAACAGGTTCTGCCCATACTGCAACCGTACAAGCTGGCCAGCCGTGAGTTTAAACCCGAAGGAACCGTCGTCAATATTGACGGGGTGCTGGTTGGCGGGAGGCAGGTCGTCGTCATGGCCGGACCATGCGCCGTCGAGAATCGGGATAATCTATTTCAGGTCGCCCGATGCGTCAAGGCTGCCGGAGCACATATTCTGCGAGGCGGCGCCTACAAGCCCCGAACCTCACCGTACACCTTTCAAGGACTTGGTGAAGAGGGACTGCGCTATCTATCGGAGGCCAAGGCAGAGACCGGCTTACCGATCGCCACTGAACTCATGGATCCCCGCGATGCGTCCGCGGTGTATCAGCACGCTGACCTGATTCAGATCGGTGCGCGTAACATGCAGAACTTCAAGCTGCTGAAAGAGGTTGGGTGTCGTCGAAAACCTGTCCTGTTGAAGCGTGGGCTAAGCTGTACTGTCAAGGATCTTCTGCTTGCGGCAGAGTATATCTTATCGGAGGGAAACTACGACGTGATCCTGTGCGAACGCGGCATCAGGACCTTCGAGGATGCCACGCGCAATACCTTGGATCTGTCGGCTGTCCCCCTGATCAAACGGATGTCACACCTGCCAGTCGTTGTCGACCCAAGCCATGCAACAGGTAAGTGGCACCTGGTCTCGCCGATGGCCTTGGCCGCGGTGGCTGCTGGCGCCGACGGCATTATGGTTGAGGTGCACCCTCACCCGGAGGAAGCCCTGTCTGATGGGCCACAAGCCCTCCTGCCAACCACCTTCGTAAAGCTCATGAAGGAACTGAGTGCAGTGGCTCAGGCTGTAGGGCGATCGCTGTGACGGAACAGTCAAGGTTGAAGCCGCCCAGCGATCCCGCCTCTCCACCTTCACCGCTTATCCGAAGGCTTGCGATTGTCGGCTTAGGCCTGATCGGGACAAGTGTAGGACTGACCTGTCGTTCCAGAGGTCTGGCCGGAGAAATTCGTGGAGCCGACGAAGAGATGGAGCATTGTGCTCATGCCCTTGCCATGGGCGTAGTCGATCTGGCCTCCTCAGATGTTGCAGCTACCGTCGAAGGGGCCGATATGGTAATCCTCGCCGTACCCGTCGGGGCAATGGCATCTGTGATCGAGCGAATCGCGCCGCATCTTACCCCGGGTGCGGTCGTGACCGATGTAGGGAGCGTGAAAGGACCGGTCGCAGCCGCAATGGAACGATTGCTTCCAAGCGGCGCTGGGGTTCCCGGCCACCCAATCGCCGGACGGGAAACGTCTGGACCGCAGACGGCGGTATCCGAGCTGTTTGTTGGCGCACGATGCGTCCTTACCCCTGGCCGGTCGACCGATGCTGTGGCTGTGGCGCGCGTCCGCGCCCTATGGAATGCCATGGGATCGGAGGTACTTGAGATGAGCCCGGAGCGGCATGATGAGATTTTTGCAGCCGTCAGCCATCTGCCGCATGTGATCGCCTATGCGTTGATGGGCGCCATACTTGATCTCGCCGAGAACGGCGATGACCTGCGTGAGTTTGCGGCAGGGGGTCTAAAGGATTTTACGCGCGTGGCAATGAGCCATCCGGTCATGTGGCGAGATATCTGCGTGGCAAACCGCCAAAGAATCCTGGAGATGATCGAGCGATTCCAGACTGCACTGAATCAACTCACTGTGATGATTCACGCTGAAGATGCGGAAGGGCTCTATCGACAGTTTACGAGAGCCCGCGCCTGTCGAGAGGGTCTGATGAACAGCATGAATGAGGGCGATGATCGTACACATCCCTGCCAGTAAGCAAAAGGAACGGGCGTTGCTGGCAGGGATTCATTGCAAGCGCAGTCCACGCTTTCAGAGCGAGGAATCGCTGGAGGAACTGGCTCGCCTGACGGAATCTGCGGGGGCCATGGTGGTTGGAACGATCCTACAGGATCGGGACACACCGGATCCGCGTTATTTGATCGGTCGAGGCAAGGCGCAAGAGATAAAGGCGCAATGGGGAGAACAGGTTGATCTATTGGTGATGGATGAAGAACTATCCGGCTCTCAGCAGCGGAATCTCGAAGAACTGACCGGATGGAAAATACTCGATCGTTCCCTGCTCATCCTTGATATCTTTGCCCAACGGGCAAAGAGCCGGGAAGGGAAGCTCCAGGTAGAACTGGCCCAGCTCGACTATCTGCTGCCACGCCTCGTCGGGCGAAGGGTTGAGCTGTCTCGCCTTGGCGGCGGTATCGGAACCCGCGGTCCAGGGGAAACGCAGTTGGAAACTGATCGACGGACGATTCGTCGACGAATGGCGAAGATTCGAGAAGAACTGGAGAAGGTCCGTCGACATCGAGCCCTGCTAAGACGACCTCGAAAGCGCCATGCGATTCCAATCGTGGCCTTGGTCGGCTACACCAATGCCGGCAAGTCGACGATCTTCAACGCCCTGACCCATGCGAGTGTTCAGGCCAACGATGCGCTTTTTGTGACCCTTGATCCCATCCTGCGCCGGGTGACAATGGCTGACGGATTCAGCTTTCTCCTCTCCGATACTGTAGGACTCATCCGTCACCTTCCCGCGCAATTGGTGGCCGCCTTCAAGGCGACGCTGGAGGAGTTGGAGTCGGCCGATCTTCTACTGCATATCATCGACGCCAGCCATCCGCAGATGATGGAGCAACAACAGACTGTCGATACCGTTCTCGCGGAACTCGGGCTCTCGGCTAAACCGATGATTGAGGTGCTTAATAAGATTGATCTGTTACCGGGTGGAATCGGACAACCTGTTGTTGATGGTCAGGCGATGGTGCCGCGCATTACGATCTCGGCCCTGACAGGGCATGGTCTCGATCGACTGCTGCAGCTCGTGCGTCAATTGCTGACGCCTGTCGCGTCACAGGCGAAAGCCTATAACTGGATACCCTACACCGTCCACGTGTAAGGTTGATTACCCGTCTCATCTAGCCGGACTACGATTGATGTTGAATCTTGCCAATAGTCTGACGATCCTCCGGATCCTGGTGACCCCGGTGATCTCGATCATGCTGGTCTATGATCTCTGGAGGCTTGGCCTGGCGATCTTTTTGCTGGCCGGAATCACGGATGCGCTTGACGGATTTATCGCACGATCGAGGGGACAGCGGACTGAGCTGGGAACGATCCTCGACCCACTGGCCGACAAGCTGTTGCTCTTTGCCACCTTCATGACGCTGGTCTACCTGCAGCAGATCCCCCGGTGGCTCTTCATCATTGCCCTCAGCCGGGATCTGATAGTGGTTGGCGGTTTCATGGTCATCTACATCGTCAAAGGCAAGGCAACGGTCTCTGTCTCCTGGATAGGGAAGATTACAACAGGGCTGCAAATGTTGACCGTGTTGGTGACACTCATTGCTCGTGTGGGAGGCGGGGCAGGGCTCTACGTGTCGGAGGTCATCTATCTTACGGCAGCGGTCACGATCTTGTCCGGGCTAGACTACCTCAGGCGAGGCACGATGGTGCTCAACTCGTGAAGTGGACCGCAACTGTCCGCCCCTTCCAAGAGCGGGTCCGATAGACTTTTCCACGATAACGTATCCGATTGGAGAGAATTGCGATGCCCCTTCCTGTCGTCACGATCGTAGGTCGGCCCAATGTGGGAAAATCGACCCTGTTCAACCGGCTGGTGGGCGGTCGCAGGGCGATTGTGCACGACGAGCCCGGCGTGACCAGGGATCGACTCTATGCGACGGTCGAGTGGAGGGGCCGCACCTTTCGTCTTGGCGATACCGGCGGATTAGAGCCTGGCGTCAAAAGTGGTCTGGCGGCTCAGGTACTCGTCCAGGTACAGCAGGCGGTACAAGAGGCTGCGCTCGTCATCTTCGTCGTTGATGCCCGCGAGGGGTTAACACATCTTGATGAGGAGATTGCCAGGCTGCTTCGACATGATGTACGGGCCCGCATCGTTGTGGCGCCTAATAAGGTCGATCGGCCGTCCCACGAAATGCTCGCGTCAGAATTCTTTCGAATTGGATTTACCGAGATCTGCCCAATTTCTGCTGAACATGGGCTTGGGATTGCGGAACTCTGCGACCTTATTGTGGAGACACTGCCCCCAGTAGAGGCTGAACCCGAACCGAAGGCTATCCGTGTAGCGGTAGTCGGTCGTCCCAACGTGGGAAAATCATCGCTGGTCAATGGGTTGCTGGGGCAGGAGCGTGTTATTGTGAGCGAACAGCCAGGGACAACCAGAGACGCGATCGATACCCCGTTCACCCATAATGATACCTCGTATATCCTGGTAGACACCGCAGGACTTAGATCACGCAATAAAGTGCAAGAGCCGTTGGAACGATTCAGTGTTGTCAGGTCGCTCAGAGCTATTGAGCGGAGCGATGTAGCCTTAATCATCGTAGATGCGCGAGCAGGCATCGCAGAGCAGGATGCCAAGATTGCGGCCTTTGTTCAGGATGCCGGAATCGCCGCTATCCTTGTCGCGAATAAATGGGATCTGATGCCCTCCGGCGCCGATTCCATGCAGCAAGTGACGATGCAGCTCCGCGATCGACTCAGGCATCTGGACTACGCACCCATCGCCTTCGTCTCAGCCCTGACCGGCTACCATGTGCTGACACTGTTTCCTCTGCTGAAGACCGTTGCACAGTCGCGGGCTCAGCGCATAGCGACTCCCCAGCTCAATGATTTCATCGGTGAGGCGGTCCAAAAGTATCCTCCGCCGGCTTACGGTAAGCATCCCATCCGATTTCACTATGCGACACAGGCAGCGTCCTTGCCCCCAACGTTTCTACTCTTCGTAAGCGATCCGCGAGGTGTACGTGTCGCCTACAGGCGTTACCTGGTCAATCAACTGAGGGCCGCGTACGGCTTTATCGGCACACCCATCCGCCTGGTCTTAAAAGGTAAGCGAGGCTCATGAACAGCTCAGCTTTTGCCATGCTGCCAAATACGCCCTACTGATCCACCCCGCCCTGATACGCATTCTCCCATAAGCGTCGATGGGAGTACCCTGTTCTACACGGTAGAGTCGGCGCTCGTATTCGCGGTGTGTCTTCTCCCCCAGGAAAGAGTTGTACTCATGTATATGAATGCAACATAAGTATCAATAAATTGTCTTGACAGCCTGGACTATCTTTAGGTGATCATAGAAGCGAATACGGTGAACGGCGCAATGCTCATCATGGTAGACGATGCCATGCTCATCATACGGTATTCCAAGTCTGGAGCTTGCTGTAGTCACCCCAAGCCTTGCAGGGTAGAGTAATCGACAAGGAGACACGCATGTCTGGCGGAATGACTGGACCTGATACATCCGATACAAAGAATGCGCTCCGCGCCTATCTTCAGCGCGCGGAGGTCAGGCTTTCTACGATGCACCGCATTGCAGGGGCGTTCCTCGGGGGCGCAGGACTCCTGTTGCTTCTGCCTGCATTCCTTCGAGATGCGCCTGTTCGGGCTCTGGGTATCATCAATAAAGGCGTTCCTATGCTGTCGGCACAGTGGGACGTCCCGCCTCCTCTTATCGGTATTGTGGTGAGTTTTCCCATCATTATCGCGTACACGATCCCTATCTATGCGCTCTGGCTATTGCTTCAAGACCTGACGCTGTTCTACTTCAGTGCGAATATTCCCAAAAATATCTCTCTCGGGAAGGAAAAAAAACCGGTGTTTCATCCCAGGTTCGCGCTGACGGCAATTCCCTTTAGCGATGATGAAGTCGCGGTGAAGAAACAGCTTCGGGCGATCCAGTTCGGATCCGCACTCAAACACTTCGTCCTTCCTCACGAAAAAAAGAACAAGAGTTGGCTCAAGACGCTTGCGAGTAAGGAAGAAGAGTGGGTGGCCCTTCCTGATGATGCATGGTTGGAAGAATGCCCGGAAGACCTAGAGGGCGATCGGTCTAGTATGTGCATGGCGTTCGGTCTGGCTGGCGCATACAACCGGAACCTGGTGGGGGAGGTAGCAAAATCCGAACTCCTACTCATTCATCACAATCTGACCCTCCGACGTCTTGTCTTGCGATATATGAAGGCGCTGCTCACGCTCGTCTGGACGACACTCTTATCATTTATGATTCTCGCCGGGCTTGACAACATCGTATCTGAGAATCCTGACAAGGATGTCATCGTTGTCGTACTCGGGTTTCTGGTATGGTCCATTATTACGCCATGGATCGTCAGAGCGCCTACCAGGTGGGTCTATCGTGGGCACGACCAGAATACGACCGATGGCATCAACGATCCATACTTAGCAAGGTTTGAGAGACTCGTTATTGTTGGCTGCCTTCTGGCTGCATTAGTCGCGTCATGTACCGCTGGATTTCTTATGGGATGGTCTATTGTGTGGCTGGGTCCCGTAGGTCCTGCTCTCATGCTTGCGCGAAGCTTCGGCTGGTTCAAGAACAGTATATTGAAGTGGCTATGATGTTCACGCAAGAGGCCTGATCGCAGTTGCCTGCCTCATGGGAGCATGAGTGTATCGAATCTTGGGAGAGGTATAAGTGTCGCTGAGCGGGGTGGGTGGTTACTGCCGTACAGTGGGATCAGTCGGCCGGCATGTCTGCGAGTATTACACGTTAAATCGGATCGTCATGATATCGCCATCAGCCACAGGATACTCTTTCCCCTCTAGCCGCAGCACCCCTTCATGTCGCGCCGCTGCCAGCGATCCGCAGCGAATCAGTGCCTCGTAGGCCACGACCTCCGCTCGAATAAACCCTTGCTCAAGATCGCTATGAATAGCCCCGGCTGCTTGTAGCGCCGTCGCACCCTTAGGGACCATCCAGGCCCGTACCTCATCGCTGCCTACAGTAAAGAACGTCGTAAGACCAAGAAGATCATAACAGGCCTGACGTAGCTGCGGTGCAGCAGAGGCCTCAAATCCGAGCTCGGCACAGAAGGCCGCGGCTTCATCTGGTGGAAGGTCTGCCAACTCCAGTTCCAGTTTGGCCGATAGAGTCAGCGGAGTCGGCTCGGAGGTTCCTCGTGTCGAAGGGATCTGCGGGACGGCAGATGCTTCGCCGGCCTCTTCACCAATATTGACTACCAGGACGCTCGGCTTCGCTGTCAGGAACTGAAAGCCGCGCAGCAGGCGTTCTTCTTCGATGGTGCGCGGCATACTCCGTAGCGACTGTTCCTCCTGTAAGACTGCGTAGCATCGCCTCAAGAGGGCCAGTTCCTGAGGACTCTCGGTTCTTTTTCCCTTCCGCATCGCCTCCTCGATTCTGGCAATCCGTTTTTCCACGATATCCAGATCGGCCAATATCAGCTCAGTCTGCAGCGTCTGCGCATCCTCGATTGGATCGATCTGCCCTTCGATGTGAGGGACGCGCTCATCCTGAAAGGCTCGAACGACCATGAGAAGGGCTGTAGTCTGTCGCATCTGAGGGAGCAGTTGTGCACCAGGACTTGTAGGCTTGCTGGATTCTTTCATGAGTGGGGCAAAGTCTACGAGCTCGAAGCTGGCAGGTGTGACCTTTTTGGGCTTAAACATGAGCGTCAGTCGCTCAAGACGAGGATCGGGGACCTTTACAACAGAGATCGAGGTTTCCCCTGATTGGCCTGTATGGTGACTTGGCTGGCCGTGGGTCAGTAGCTGGTAAATCGTACTTTTACCGGAAGCCGGCAATCCTATAATACCAATTCGCATCTCAGCGACTCGATGTGTCCAATGTGAGTGTTGAGCGACAGATGCCAGTATCGAGACGTAGGATGCTGTCTTGATGGTGCGAGGCTGATCTACACGTCATGTCTTACTCCTGGCATCAGGTCGCGTCGTAGTGATGTCTATGTCTGCGGTATTGCCACAACCGATCTTATATACCATATCGCTCTCCACTCGACTACCACAAATGCGGACAAAGAAAAGAACAGATCCGCTTTTTCCCTTCTTTTGGCATTACGCCATCCCCTGGTGCATGCAGGACGATCCCGCCGTATATGGGAAATGGAAGAATGGCCGCCTGGAGCTCGTTATCCTGTGACCGGCGCGTTCCGATACAAACACTGCGTTTTTTCTCTATTCCTTCTGTGAAATCTACTTTTTTCTACGTCGACTCACCTCCTATTACCTGCGTATCCTCCGGACTTCAGGTGATGCTTCACGCTTGCGCAATCGGGTTGCCTATGGTACGTTTCCAGCACCTCGGCGCCAGATTCCAGACGTCCTGGCGCGGGTATACGGATGGGAAATATTCGAGGTCAAGATGTCGCGGGGCTACGACTTTAAGACGATTGAAGCGAAGTGGCAGCGGACGTGGGAGAAGAGCGGCGCCTTCGCGGCAACGGAAGAGTCTGGAAGGCGAAAGTTCTATCTTCTGGAGATGTACCCCTACCCATCCGGAAGGATCCACATGGGCCATGTACGCAACTATGCGATTGGCGACGTACTGGCGCGGTTCCTTTGGATGCGCGGGTATAACGTGCTCCATCCGATGGGTTGGGACTCCTTCGGCCTGCCGGCTGAAAATGCCGCTATCGAGCACCGGACACATCCTGCGACCTGGACCAACGACAATATCGCGTACATGCGTACACAGCTGAAGCGAATCGGATTCTCCTATGACTGGCAGCGGGAGATTACGTGCAGCGAACCAGACTACTATCGATGGGGACAATGGCTCTTCCTGAAGCTGTACGAGAAGGGACTGGCCTACAAAAAGTCATCAACCGTGAACTGGTGTGAGGCCTGCCAAACCGTACTGGCGAATGAGCAGGTGGAGGCGGGGCTCTGCTGGCGCGACGGAACGCCGGTTGTGCAGAAGGAGCTGCCGGGCTGGTTCTTCAGGATTACCGCATATGCAGAAGAGCTGTTGAGCGGCCTCGACCGATTGGACGGCTGGCCTGAACCGGTCAAGGTGATGCAGCGTAACTGGATCGGCAAGAGTATTGGTGCGGAGGTGCGCTTTCCGCTTGCCGGACGAGAAGGGGCCGTCACAATCTTCACCACCCGTCAGGATACGCTCTTCGGGGCGACATTCATGGTCCTTGCCCCGGAGCACCCGCTTGCCACGACCCTCGCACAGGGTACGCCGCAGGAGCAGCAGGTCAGTACCTTTATCGAGCGGATGACACATGAGGATCGTCAGAGGCGCATCGCTGCTGATACCAAGAAGGAAGGGGTATTTACAGGCGCCTACGCCATCAATCCGCTCACGGGCGATCGAATTCCTGTCTGGATCGGAAACTTTGTCCTGCTGGAGTATGGGACCGGTGCGATCATGGCTGTACCGAGTAACGACCAACGGGACTTTGAGTTCGCCAAGGCGTACGATTTGCCGATCCGCCTGGCCGTCAGGCCTGTCGATGCCGATCTGGATGAGCATACGATGCAGCACGCGCACGAGGGCGAAGGGATACTGGTACACTCCGGCCCGTTCACGGGTATGGGGAGTGTACAGGCGCGAGCGGCGATCGCGGACTTTCTGGAGCGGGAAGGGATCGGGAAGCGGACGGTCAACTATCGAATTCGCGACTGGGGAATCTCGCGACAGCGGTACTGGGGAAATCCGATTCCGATTATCTATTGCCAGGAGTGCGGGACGGTTCCGGTTCCGTACGGGGACCTGCCGGTGATCCTGCCTCAGGATATCCAGGTGACGATAAAGGGCGGCTCCCCGCTTCAGAGGGTTGCCGAGTTTGTCAATGTTCCGTGTCCGCGGTGCGGGAAGCCTGCCAGACGCGAGACCGATACGATGGATACCTTTGTCGATTCATCCTGGTATTTTCTCCGATTTACCAGCCCCAACGCCGAGGACGGACCGGTCGCATCCGATCGCGTCAACTACTGGATGCCGGTCGATCAGTATATCGGGGGAATCGAGCATGCAGTCCTGCACCTGTTGTATGCTCGCTTCTTCACGAAGGCGGTCCGCGATCTCGGCGTCATTACCGTTGATGAGCCGTTCAGTCGGCTGTTGACCCAGGGAATGGTCTGCAAGGAGACAACCCGGTGCCCGGAACACGGCTTTCGGCTTCCGGAGGAGGTCGACGCATCCCGCTGCTGCCGCGCCTGCGGTCGTCCGGTGGAAATCGGGCGGATCGAAAAGATGTCAAAATCGAAGAAGAACGTCATCGATCCGGAAGATCTTCTGGCGCAATACGGTGCCGATACGGCCAGATTGTTCTGTCTGTTCGCCGCTCCCCCTGAGAGAGATCTGGAGTGGTCTGAGCAGGGCGTCGAAGGCTCCTTTCGGTTTTTGTGCCGGATCGCGCGGCTCGTTGAGGATCAGGCGGCGCTCCTGACGTCTGTGCGGATACCGATTCCATTCCCGCAACTCATGGCCGGCCGCGCCCTATACCGAAAGACGCAGCAGACCATTAAACGGGTGACCGAGGATATCGAGGAAGAGTTTCATTTGAATACCGCCATCAGCGCCCTTATGGAGCTGACGAATGAAATAGGCCGCTTCGAGCCGGATGGTCCTGCGGACGAAGCAGACGAGCGGCGCTTTGCCTACAGCTACGCCACTGAGACGCTTCTACGGCTCCTGTCGCCCTTTGCGCCGCATCTGTGTGAAGAGTTATGGGAACATCTCGGTCACAGCGAGAGCATCTTTCAGACTACGTGGCCGACCTACGACCCGGCAGTAATCACAGCGGAAGAAAGTCTTGTCGTAGTTCAGGTAGACGGGAAGGTTCGAAGCAGACTTATCATGCCGACGAATGTTGACGATCACGCCATACGCGAGGCGGCCCTCGCGGACGAGCGAGTCAAGGGATGGCTGGACAACAGGTCGATCCGCAAGGTGGTGATCGTGCCAAAGAAGCTGGTGAATATCGTAACCGGAGGAGTCCAGTGAGAGCGATCATATATATGGCGGTCATTCTGGTATTGGCTGGATGTGGGTATCGACCACTCGGATCGGGAGAGGTGAGCGCGCTTCACCCCTCCGTCAGGACGATCAGTATCGGAGTCCTGAAGAATCGAACCCTTCGCCCTACCATACTGCCGGCACTGAAAGAGGCACTGGTGCATAAATTCGCGTCGGCGGGCCGAATCAAGATTGTGGAGGAGGGCGCCGATGCCCTGTTAGATGGAACCATTGAGGTATTCGGCGAGGAGCCGCTTGCCTTCACATCCTCCGACACGGCCAATCGCCTGCGGTTAAGTATCTCATTTTCCTTTACCGTGAAAAATCGTCAAGAGGATACGGTGTTGATTCGTGACGGCGTGGCAGGCGTCGCTTTCTACTTTACGGGAACGGGGATCGCTGCGACCAGAGCGGCAGAAGATGAGGCGACGCTTCGGGCAATCGCAGACGTTGCTGAGCAGGTGGTCAGTCGAGTATTGGACGGGGTCTGATGCGAGACCGGGTCACACGTGGCCATTCCGTTGCCGAACAGGTCCGTCGAGGCGAGGTCGCACCAGTCTATTGCCTCTACGGTGAGGAGGAGTACCGGCGGACACAGGTTCTGAATCAGCTGCTTGATGCATTATTGCCTGAGACCGAGAGAGCGTTGAATCTCGATCAGATTCGACATGGGGAGTCCGGAACGCAGTCAATCATCGGAAGTGCTCGGACGCTCCCGTTTCTCGCGTCGCGTCGGGTCGTACTGATACGAGATATCGAGAATCTTTCGAAGGAGCAGCAAGAAGAGCTGCTTGCCTATCTGAACGATCCCTCTCCGACAAGTTGTCTTGTGCTGGCCGGACGGCGGCTTGATCTCAGGACTCGCTTGGCGGCGGCTATACAGAAGCGAGGGATACTCCTTCGCTTCGAGCGATTAGCAGCGGATTCGCTGCGAGAGTCGCTCTTGGCCGCGGCCGAGACGCAGGGTGCGCGGTTACAGCCGGACGCCATCAACCTGCTGATAGCCCTTGTGGGGGATGATGTTCGCCAGTTGATCTATAATGTCGAAAAGGTCGCACTCTTTGTTGGAGAACGCAAAGAGATCAGCGCGAAGGATGTCGAGGCATTGGTGGGTGAAACTCGAGTCCGGTCGATCTTTCAACTGACCGATGCCGTATCAGGCAGGAACCTGGATGTTGCCCTTCGTTGTCTGCGGAGCCTTTTGGAGAGCGGCGAGGAGCCGCTAGCCATTATTGGGATGCTTGCCCGCCAGATCCGTCTACTGATTCAGGCTAAAGCACTTCAGGAAAAGTCGGCCACCATGAGTAACATGATCCAGGTATTTGGCCTCCCGCCTCCTGTAGTGGCTACCCTAGCAAAGCAGAGCACCTTACTTTCATGGCGGCAGCTCGCGGGCGCCATTCAATCGCTCTCAGGGGCCGACGTAGCCATCAAGACAGGACTGGCTGCCGCCCCGACGATCTTGACAGGTCTGGTCTGGAATCTCTGTCGTGTATAGATTCTACGAGAGCGGCGGGAGACCTTGGAGTTGATGGGCGAGTCGTGACTTGTAGCGGGCTGCGGCGTTCTTGTGGATGAAGCCTTTACTGGCGGCTCTATCGATGAACGGTACGGCCTGTATAAATGCCTTTTCCGCAGCCGCTCGGTCGCCTTCCTCAATGCCTGCTCGCACCTTCTTAATCACCGTCTTCAGACTGCTCTTTGCTGCGCGATTACGCAACCGTCGCTTCAAGCTTTGTCGCATGTGCTTTTGTGCTGACTTCGTGATTGGCATCGTGTCTATTCTCCTTTGTGGCGTATCCTGTCCGCCCGATGTACGAGCGAACCGATCGTGCGGCATACTTGCCTCCTGCACATTAAAATGGAGCAGCGGCCACTTGTCAAGGAATTTCTGATGCAACAAGAACAACGCGGTCGAATCGCGCGGGCTGCCGGTGTGGTGAGCAGTGCCACCATGCTGAGTCGTATTCTTGGCTTTGTGCGCGATCTGATCATAGCCAGGGCATTCGGGGCCGGAACTGTCACCGATGCCTTTTTTGCGGCCTTTCGACTCCCGAATATGTTGCGTGAGCTACTGGGAGAGGGAGCGCTCTCTGCCGCATTTATCCCGGTCTTCACTCAATCGTTCACGACGCGCGGACGCGACGGCGCCTGGCGATTGGCATGGACGATCTTGACCTTGCTCATCCTGCTGCTTGCGGTAATCTCCATCTCCGGCATCCTACTCGCACCGTGGTTGATCCGACTCATTGCCCCGGGATTTTACGCCATCCCATCAACGCTAGATCTTGCCATCTATCTGACGCGGGTGATGTTCCCATATATTCTCTTTATCGGGGTAGCGGCGCTCTTTATGGCTATTCTCAATGCGCAGGGCCACTTTGCCACTCCGGCATTGTCGCCGAGCATATTAAACATTGCGATGATCGGATGCGCCCTATTTCTGACGCCCTACGTCGATCCGCCGATTCTGGCGCTGGCCATCGGCGTCCTGATAGGAGGCGCAGGCCAGCTTCTGATCCAAATTCCGGTCGTATGGAAACGAGGCATGGGCGCCCACCGGGGTATCGATCTTGGTGATCCGGCTGTGAGGCAAATTACGCGTCTGATGGCGCCAGGAGTGGCCGGTCTGGCAATCACCCAGGTCAATGTCTTTATTGGAACTCTGCTTGCCTCGCTGATAGGAGAGGGCGGGATCTCGATTCTGTACTATGCGTTCCGATTGATTCAGCTTCCGATCGGTCTGTTCGGTGTGGCTATCGCCACTGCGGCCTTTCCCTCCATGGCCAGACACGCGGCCAATCGTTCTCTTGAGGAGCTTGGAGCTACTGTGGCCTACGCGGTCCGCCTCGTGCTTTTCATCACGCTCCCAGCAATGATCGGTCTAATGATATTCCGGATTCCCATCATTCAACTGCTGTTTGAGCGGGGCGCATTCGATCGGACCGTCACGCTCGCCACTGCCGAGGTCGTACTGTTCTACGCCTTCGGTCTCGGCGCGTATGTGTCAAACCGCATCCTCGTTCCGGCCTTCTACTCGCTTCAAGATACAGCAACGCCTGTCAAGATCGGCATAGTGGCCGTCATCGTCAATATTGCCGCATCGTTTGTACTGATGCGACCCATGGGACTTGCGGGGCTGGCCCTGGCGACAGCGCTTTCCTCATTCGTGAACCTCGGTCTACTCTTGATTGCTCTACGGAGACAATTGGGAGGGCTGCATGGATTCAGTATCCGCTCGCTGACGCAGATTGGTGGAGCCGCCGGCGTCATGGCTGCGATCGCCTTCCTTCTTCTTTACCTCTGCGACCCCGTAACGGTGGAGCCACTGCTGGCTCGTATCGGAATACTAACGTTCGAGATGGCGATAAGTCTTGCTGTATTCGTCGCGACGGCATCCTGTATGGGCTCAACTGAACTAAAAGGCTTAATACGCGGGCTTACTGGACGGCGTTAATGCATTCGACAGGTATCTGTTAAAGAAGATTGCCATTGACGATAAGGGAGGGATATGCTATAAGAATCTTGATGTTAAGTGAAGTCAGCGTCGCGCGGTCATGAATCTTCAAGATAGACTTGAAGGATAATTGCAGAAGCTGGTAATTCTGAAGACGATAGCCTGAGCATGAACTGTTTTTAGTTGGCTTCCTGATCGCTGGCAGCCAAGCTCGGCTCGTATGATTGGAGAGTTGCGACTATGAAATTGACAGGATCGGAGATATTGTTGAGGAGCCTGCTCGAAGAAGGCGTTGACACTATCTTCGGCATGCCTGGCGGCACGATCATGCATACCTATGACGTATTGACCGATCCCGCCGTAGCCCCGAAGATCCGGCACATTCTCTGCCGCCATGAGCAGGGTGCGACCCACGCCGCAGAAGGATACTATAAGGCCAGCGGTAAGGTCGGAACGGTGATGGTCACCTCAGGACCGGGCGCCTGCAACACCGTCACCGGCCTGACGGATGCCTTGTTGGATTCCATGGCTATCGTCGTCTTTACCGGTCAAGTACCTACGACGGCCATGGGATGCGATGCCTTTCAAGAAGCGGATGTTGTTGGGACCACGCGTACCTGCACCAAGCATAACTTTATCGCCCTCAAGACCGAAGATATCCCGCGGATCGTGAAGGAAGCGTACCATATCGCTCGCTCTGGTCGACCTGGACCGGTGCTGGTTGACCTCCCTAGAAACGTGATTATGGGACGTGCAGAGTATCGCGGCCATCCACAAGAGCTGAGCATCCGCGGGTACAAACCGACAACGCAAGGCCATACGGGCCAGATTAAGCGGGCAGTCGAGTTGCTGAAGAGCGCCCACCGACCGCTCATCTATGGCGGGGGCGGGATCATTCACGCCGACGCGTACGAAGAGCTTCGTGAACTCGTCGACATGACCCAGATCCCGGTTGCGCTCACGCTCATGGGTTTAGGCGCATTCGATACATCCCATCCGCGATGGCTCGGCATGATGGGAATGCACGGAACCTACTGGTCGAATATGGCGATGATTCATTGCGACCTGATGATCGCCATCGGGTCTAGGTTCGACGACCGGGTCACCGGGAAGCTGTCCGACTTCGGCAAGCAGTGTAAGATCATCCACATCGATATCGATCCCACCTCGATCAGGAAAACTGTCCATGTCGATGTCCCGATTGTGGGCGATGTCAGGCAAGTGCTTGGTGAGCTGAATAAAGAGGTTCGCAAGGTCGAACGCAATTGGGCCGGTGACTTTGCGGCGTGGTACGGAGAGATCGCCGATTGGAAGGCAAAGCACCCTCTGCGCTATGGTCCGATGCATGACACCATCAAGCCGCAATATGCCATCGACATGGTCTTTGAGGTCAGTGAGAGGATGAACCCGATCGTCTCAACCGGCGTCGGCCAGCACCAGATGTGGGCGGCACAGCGCTATCGAGGTCGAAGACCGCGACGATGGCTGAGCTCTGGCGGTCTTGGAACGATGGGCTTTGGATTCCCGTCGGCCATGGGCGCCCAGGCGGCTTTCCCCGGAGATCTCGTTATTTGTATCGATGGCGACGGAAGTTTTCAGATGACCAACCAGGATCTGATTACTTGCGTTGAGAATAACCTGCCAGTCAAGGTGGTGATTATCAACAACGGCTATCTTGGGATGGTCCGGCAGTGGCAGGAACTGTTTTTTAACCGGCGATACTCTCAGGTAGACCTGACGATCCAACCGGACTTTGTGAAGCTCGCAGAGGCGTATGGGGTGGTAGGTTTGCGCGCCAAGCGACCGGACGAGGTCCAGCCTATCCTGGAGAAGGCATTTGCTACACCGGGACCGGTCATCGTCGACATCGTCACCGAGCGTGAAGAAAATTGCTTTCCCATGATCCCACCCGGTGGCGCCATCAAAGAAATTATCGACTACGGCGATCCGATTCCGGAGAAGCTGTTTCAGGGTTTGAGATGAGCGATAAGATCAGGAAGACACCGAAAGAGGTCGGGGCGCGTCATATCATCACGCTGCTTGTCGAAAACCGGGCAGGGGTCTTGGCTCGCGTTGCCGCGCTGATTGCCGCTAAAGGGTACAACATCGACAGTCTTACCGTCGGTGAAACCACGGATATATCAAGCTCCAGGATGACCCTTGTGGTGAGGGGGGACGATTCGGTGGTAGAGCAGGCAGTAAAACAGCTCAATCGACTGATCGACGTCATCCGTGTCACCGACCTGACTGGTGAGGAGTTTGTGGAGCGGGAGCTTGTACTTGTCAAGGTTAAGGCCAAATCGGAGGCCAAGGCCGAGATCCTTCGTATTGCCGATATCTTTCGCGCCAAGGTAGTGGACGTCGCGCCGTTTTCGTATATGCTGGAGCTGACTGGCGCCGAAGATAAGCTGAGCGCCTTTATTGAACTCCTCAGGCCCTACGGCATTCAGGATTTTGCAAGGACAGGTATGACAGTGATGACCAGGGGCAGCAAGACGCTCGGTAACCAGGCCGAGGAGAACCTAAGGGGAGCAGAGACCAAGAAGGTCGTGGGGCGCACAGAAGCATCGTAGGGGACAGAGGGAGGATAGATGGCTAAGTTATTTTACGACCAGGACGCTGATCTGAAGGTGTTAGCAGGCAAGACGATCGCCATCATGGGGTATGGTAGCCAGGGTCACGCCCATGCCCTGAATTTTAGAGATACCGGCCTTGACGTCATTGTTGGCCTCTACCCGGAAAGCCGGTCGTGGGGCAAGGCCAAGGCCGATGGGTTGAAGGTCGCCACCTGCGAGGAAGCCGCCCTCAGCGCCGACGTCATTATGATGCTGCTGCCGGATCAAACACAAAAGCAAGTCTATCATGAGTCTATCGAGAAGGCACTTACTCCAGGTAAGACCTTAATGTTCGCCCACGGGTTCAATATTCACTTTCATCAGATCCTCCCTCCGCCATCCGTCGATGTGTCAATGATTGCACCGAAGGCGCCCGGCCATCTTGTGCGCCATGTCTTTACGGAGGGCGGCGGCGTTCCGGCACTCATGGCCATCCATCAGGACGTCTCGGGACATGCACGGGCCATGGCGCTGGCCTATGCCAAGGGGATGGGATGCACTAGGGCAGGCGTGCTCGAAACGACCTTTCGCGAGGAGACTGAAACCGATCTCTTCGGCGAACAGGCCGTCTTGTGCGGCGGGGCCGCAGCCTTGGTCAAGGCGGGATTTGAAACGTTGGTGAATGCCGGCTATCAACCCGAGTTGGCCTACTTCGAATGTATGCATGAGCTGAAGTTGATTGTGGACCTGTTCTATCAGGGCGGCCTAGCATACATGCGCTATTCGATCAGCGATACGGCAGAATATGGGGATTACAGTCGCGGTCCTCGTGTTGTCAGCGAACAGGTCAAAAGCGAGATGCGTAAGATTCTTGACGAGATCCAGACGGGTACCTTCGCAAAGGAGTGGATCCTCGAAAATCAAGCCGGCCGGCCAAGTTTTCTTGCGATGCGCAATCAGGAGGCAGAGCATCCTATCGAGAAGGTAGGCAAGGAGCTGCGGTCCATGATGACCTGGATCAAAAAACCGGCGACGGACTAGCAACATCTTATGTTTCAGCGTGCTACGAGCAGCCGCCCGCGAGACCGGAAAACAGCAGCTGAACACTGACGGCTCATCGCGCATACGTCTGCATACGACAGGCTCTCGCGGATTATCGAACGGAGGCGAGGGCCTTTGTATTTCACGGTCTCTGTGCATGAACAATACACTGCATACCAGCTTGCGGATAGATCGTCACGTAGGAGTGGCAACCAGGACGAATGAAAATCGCCGACATGTACGGCCCGGAGAAATTTGGTCTCTCGTTCGAGATCTTCCCTCCCAAGACTGAGGCCGGGGAAGCGCAGCTGTTCGCCGCACTCGATACCCTGATGCAGTACCGTCCCTCGTTCGTGTCATGTACCTACGGGGCCGCTGGCTCGGATCAACATCATACCCTTCGATTGACGGTCAAGATTGCGAAACACTTCGCCGTGACGACCGCAGCGCATCGGACCTGTGTGGGATCACCGGTGGAGGAGATCCGTCGGTGGTTAAAAGAGGCTGCTGACGCAGGCGTCGAGAACATTGTTGCCTTACGCGGCGATCCTCCAAAAGGAGAGATCGAGTTCAAAAAGCCCGAGGGGGGCCTGGCATATGCCAATGAACTGGTCGCGATCATTCGGCGGGAGTTTCCTCACTTCAGTATTGCTGTGGCGGGCTATCCAGAAACACATCAGGAAGCGCCGAGCCCCTCAGTCGATCTGGCGAACCTGAAGCGAAAGGTGCAAGCTGGCGCCGATGCGGTCATCACACAACTTTTTTATAACAATCGCGATTTCTTTGAGTTTCGGCGGCGGTACGAAGAGGCCGAGATCGTTGCGCCCCTGATTCCTGGTATTCTGCCGGTCGTCAACGTAGGCCAAGTCCAGCGCATTACATCACTGTGCGGGGCCAAGATCCCGGTCTCATTTCTCGCCGAGCTGGAAGCCTACCGTGATGATCCTGCGGGGCAGATAGCAGTTGGCGTACAATACGCCAGTCGACAATGCCGCGAGCTGCTTGATGCGGGCGTTCCAGGCTTACACTTTTATCTTCTCAATAAATCTGAAGCCACCATTCGGATCCTGCAAGCGTTGACATTGCCCAAGTGAAGAGGGGAGAGTCCCTGACCTCTTGCGACTCACATAATATATGAGGAGAAGGGGCCGGACGACTGGTGGCAACACGATAATATGAAGGAGGCAGCACGCCCTTGAATCAATCCCCGCTCATTGTGCTGGTTGGTCCGACCGCAGTCGGAAAGTCGGCGATAGCGCTCGCCCTGGCAGAGAGTATGGGCGGTGAGATTATCGCGGCCGACTCGATGCAGGCCTATCGCGGACTTGATATCGGAACAGCAAAACCTGGTGTCGATGAGCGAAGGCGCGTCCCGCACCACCTCCTGGACCTTGTAGACCCTGATCAATCCTTTACGGCTTTCGATTTTGCGCAACTGGCTTCAACCGCTATTGCCGATATCCGCACGCGCGGACGCCTGCCGATCCTTGTGGGGGGAACCGGCCTCTACATCCGTGCGCTCTTCCATGGTCTGTTTGACGGACCAGGAGAAAATACGTTACTCAGAGAGACGCTGTACCAGGAGGCTGCACAGGTGGGTAGCTCGACCCTGCACCGCCGGCTCGAGCTTCTTGATCCTGCTGCAGCGACAGCGATTCACCCCAACGATCTGCTGCGTATTGTCCGGGCGCTTGAGGTGCACGCCCTGAGTGGTCGCCCCATTTCCATCCTAAGAGCCGAGGCATACCGCAATCATCGGCTGATCCCCGCACCTGTCCTGCAATTCGGTCTCGATCAGAATCGTCAGGAGTTGTATCAACGTATTGAGGCAAGGGTAGAGGTGATGATGGAACGTGGATTTGTGCGTGAGGTGACAACGCTGCTCGATCAGGGTTACGACCCTGCGCTTCGGCCGTTACGAGCGATCGGGTACCGTCATATCATCGGATATCTGCAAGGACGGACCGGTCTTGATGACGCTGTGTCCTCTCTCAAGCGCGATACACGGCGATATGCCAAACGGCAGCTTACCTGGTTCCGTCACGAGGATGGGATCGAGTGGCTGACTGTCGAAGGCTCGACGATGAATACGTCGGTGCTCCGCACACTTATCGATCGAATCGAGGCCGCATGGTCACGCAAAGCGTAGACCGGATGCGGGTAGATCCCACTGGCCCGCTGAAGGGTGAACTGACGCTTCCCGGCGATAAATCGATCACGCATCGCGCGATTATTCTGGCCTCATTGGCCGATGGGGTCAGTGAGATCGTCGGCGCGCTTCACAGCGACGATTGTCGTCATACCGCCATCGCGTGTGGCATGCTAGGCGCAACAATCGACGTATTCGGTAACGATCGGCTTCAGATCCGAGGATGCGGGCTAGGCGGCGTGAAGGAACCTGTGGAGGTTCTGGATGTTGGGAATTCCGGAACGACGATGCGGCTTCTGGCTGGTGTGCTGGCGGCGCAGCCATTCTTTTCTGTCCTGACTGGAGATCAGTATCTGCGCGCACGACCTATGGCGAGGGTCGCAGTACCCCTGAGGTCGATGGGGGCCACGATCCTGGGTCGTGAGGGCGGTAACCTTCCTCCTCTCGCCATCATGGGTACCCATCTGAAGGCGATTGAGTATGTCAGTCCGATCGCCAGTGCCCAGGTGAAATCCGCGATCCTGTTGGCCGGGCTCTTGACCGCTGGGGAAACGACCGTCACCGAGCCATCCCTCTCGCGCGATCATACAGAGCGAATGCTCGAGGCAGTCGGCATACCGATTCACCGTCACGGTTTAAGCCTGCGAGTCAACGGTATCCAGAAGATTCCGGCATTTCAGGTCGCTATTCCGGGAGACTTTTCGGCAGCGGCCTTTTTCCTTGTTGCAGCGCTGGTCATTCCCGGCTCTGAGCTGACCTTGCGCAACGTGGGCATGAATCCGACCAGAACGGGCCTGCTGGATGCACTGCGGTCTATGGGTGCGGCGATCGAGATCAGCTCAACGCGTACCGTATGCGGCGAACCGGTTGCCGATCTCTCTGTCAAGAGTCAAGTGCTGCATGGGACCGAGGTGGGCGGAACCTTGATTCCCAGGATGATTGATGAGATCCCGATATTTGCCGTCGCAGCGGCACTTGCCCAGGGTACGACGATCATTCGGGATGCAACCGAACTTCGAGTCAAGGAGGTCGATCGGCTGGCTGCGCTTACACAAGAGCTGCGTCGATTCGGTGTTCAGATTGAGCAGCACCCTGACGGCTTGGTGCTTCAAGGGCGCTCTTCGCTCTCCGGTACCCACTGCGATAGTTGGGGTGATCATCGGATGGCGATGGCCCTGACTGTGGCCGGCCTTACGGCGCATGGGAGTAGCAGCATCTCTGATCCATCCTGTGTAAGTAGTTCATTTCCAGATTTCTGGGCCCGGTTAAATCGTCTCCTGCCCGGAGCCGTTGTTCCGTCATAGTCAACAGATCTTGGCGAAGATCTGTTGACTATGACTTCTGCCCATGTACCGTCGTCTTGGCGCCAGGCATCGAAGATCAGGCCATGGCTAATCCATAAGCCGTACGAAGGAATGATCATTTGGAAAGAGGTCGGTACTGCCTTATTATTGCAATCGATGGGCCAGTAGGGGCCGGAAAGAGTACGGCAGCACGTCTTCTGGCCAAGCGGCTTGGATATCGGTACATCGACAGCGGGGCGATGTACCGCGCCCTGGCATGGAAGGCGCTACAGACAGGTCTTGACCTGAACGATGAGCCCTGTATGCTGCAACTGGCCGATGACACCTGTATCACCTTCGAGCCTGCTGACGATCGAGAACGTATCCTTGTGGACGGACAAGAGGTCAGCCGACAGATTCGGGAGCACGATGTAGAACAGGCCTCCTCAAAAATCTCGATCCACGCGGGTGTTCGTACTTTGATGGTAGCCCATCAGCGACGAATGGCAACGCAGGGAGGAGTTGTCATGGACGGTCGCGATATCGGGACGGTCGTCTTCCCGGACGCTGATGTGAAGTTCTACGTGACAGCTCGTTTAGATGAGCGGGCGAAACGCCGTCACCTTGAGGTCCAGGCAGCAGGGTCTACTCAAGCGGTAGATGAGCTGACTGCAGCGATTCAGGCGCGAGACGCCAGAGATATGGGCCGACATACCTCACCGCTGCGCAAGGCCGACGAGGCCGTTACCATTGATACGAGCGACATACCTGTTTCGCAGGTTGTTGATATGATGGAACAGGAAATCGCCCGCAGATTGGCTGCCTCAAAAGGTTCGACGTGAGCCATCTGAATTTTTTCTTGCCTTTACTGGAGGTAATCCTATACCATGAAGGCTGCAGAGGCGCGAGGTCCTTCTCTCAAGGCGATAATTGCTCATGCCGTATATACCCTAAGTCGTCTTGTGTGCCTTGGCGTTGTAAAGCTTGCATTTCGCCTGCATGTCGAGGGGGAGGAACATATCCCCCGGACTGGACCGGCTATTCTGGCCGCGAATCACGTAAGCTTCATCGATCCGGTCATCATTGCGATCGCGATTCGACGTCCGATCTGTTTCATGGCCAAAAAGGAACTGTTCCGCCACCGCTTGTTTGGTTGGCTGCTTCGGCAGTGCGGCGCTTTTCCAGTCAATCGGGACCAAATCAATTTGCAGGCCTTTAAGCAGGCGATTTCCCTCCTGAAAGCAGGAAAAATCGTTGCAGTCTTTCCTGAGGGGACGCGTGGAGATGGGGTGGAGTTACGCCCTGCAAAGCGTGGGATCGGCTTGATTGCGGCGCGAACAGGCGTACCGGTGATCCCGACGTTTCATCGAGGAACAGAGAAGGTGCTACCTCGCGGCGCATGGTATCCCAGACCGCATCGAGTGACTATCACCTTCGGAGCACCATGCCGGTTCACCGAGGACCAGATTGGACACGAGCAAGACCAGATCGGATTATACAGCGTAGTGATTATGAAGAGCATCGCCGCCCTCAAGACCTCGTCTGAGAGCGGTACCCAGTTATAGACCACCATCACACTCACGCGTCTGGAGACGCGATGCCGCCGACGAGGCGAGAGATTAAATAGCGAACGTGAGAAGCGAACGAGCAGTTTCTTAAAAGGAGGAACTAAAGGGTATGATGTCTGAGACGGACAAGTTGGAAGGGGCTGTTGACACATCGACGGACGCGGAAGATTATGATCTCGACCCCCAGGAGCACTCTCAGGAGTTAATCGATCTGTATACTGAGAGTCTGCGCGAAATTAACGAGGGGGAGATCGTCAGAGGGAGCGTACTGGAGATCAGGAACGATATGGTCCTGATCGATATTGGCTATAAGTCCGAAGGGGCTATACCAATCAAGGAGTTCCTGTCGCCCTCTGGAGAACTTACGGTGAAGGTTGGCGATACTGTCGATGTCTATCTGGAGCAGAAGGAGGATAGCGACGGCCTCATTGTTCTCTCGAGAGAGAAGGCGGAGAAGACTAAGATCTGGGAAGCTATTCGTCAGTCCTATGAGAATGGCGACGTCGTGAACGGGATGATCCTGGGCCGTACAAAAGGTGGCTTGACGGTGGATATTGGCGTTCGGGCTTTCCTGCCGGGCTCCCAGGTTGATTTGCGACCCGTCCGAGACCTTGACCGATTGATCGGAAAGAGCTTTCCGATGAAGGTGATAAAATTAAACCAGCGTCGCGGCAATATCGTGTTGTCCCGACGGGAGTTACTTGAGGAGGAACGGCGAAGCCTCAAGGATGGAACGCTGCAATCGCTGGAGGAAGGTAAGGTCATACGCGGCAAGGTCAAAAATATCACCGAGTACGGCGCATTCATCGACCTCGGCGGACTTGATGGCTTGCTTCATATTACCGATATGTCGTGGGGACGCGTCGGTCATCCTTCCGAGCTGTTTGCAGTCGGCGACGAGATCGAGGTGGTCGTGTTGAAGTTTGATCGAGTGGCGGAACGGGTGTCGCTTGGCCACAAGCAACGCCTGAAGGATCCGTGGGGAGATGTCGATCAACGCTTCGTGATCGGTTCTCGCGTTCACGGTAAGGTTGTCAGCTTAACCGACTATGGCGCCTTCATCGAGCTCGGCGAAGGGATCGAGGGGCTGGTACATATTTCTGAGATGTCGTGGACTCAGCGAGTCAAGCACCCCTCTAAGATCGTTTCTGTTGGCGATTCGATTGAGGTGGTGGTCTTGGATGTGGATAAGGCCAATAAGCGGATCTCTCTGGGCATGCGACAGATTGAGCCCAACCCATGGTTAGCGATAGAGGAGCGCTACCCGGTAGGGATGCGCGTCGAAGGGACCGTCAGGAATCTGACCGACTTCGGCGCTTTCGTAGAGCTTGACGAGGGGATCGACGGACTGATTCATGTCTCGGATATGTCCTGGACGAAGCGTATTCGTCATCCTTCCGAGATCTTAAAGCGTGGCGATAAAGTCGAGGCGGTTGTCCTCCATACCGATAAAACAAATCGCCGAATCTCTCTCGGTCTGAAGCAGAGCCAGCCTGATCCCTGGCAATCTATCGTACTCGATAAGTACCACGTCGGTATGGACGTGAAGGCAAAGGTCGTTCGTCTGACTGATTTCGGTGCCTTCGTCGAATTGGAAGACGGAGTAGAGGGGCTCTTACATATCTCTGAGCTGAGTCATGAGCGGGTCGCAAAGCCTGCGGATGTCGTCGCTATTGATCAAGAGCTCTCCCTCAGAATTATCAAGTTGGATGCCAGTGAGCGTAAGCTTGGACTCAGCCTTCGCGCCTATATGGATAGCCATGGCAGCATCAGTGACGTCGCTGATCAGGTAACCCCCGATCAGCTCCCAGTAGACCAGCAGGAAGAGGAGGGACCCGTCGCCGCAGAATGAACGGATAGGCGTAGATTTGTACGCGAACGGGCGCGTATTGTTGAATGTCATTGTATGCATGAATCTCTGTGGTGGCGAGTAAGGCGATGAAACGGACTTGGCGAGTCTTCGGCTTGATAGTCAGTATAAGCCTGGTACTCCTGTTCGGCTTGGCCTTCTTCTTTGGACGCTGGAATCAGTTAGGCGGACAGAAGGTTGCGCTGATTACGGTTGAAGGGGTCATCCTGGATTCCAAGGAGGTCATCGAGCAACTTGAAAAATACCGAACGAATCAGTCTGTCAAGGCGATTGTGCTCAGGATCAACAGTCCTGGCGGCGGCGTCGCACCATCTCAAGAGATCTATGAAGAGATTCTGAAGATCCGTCAGAGCAATAAGATACCCGTTGTTGCATCGATGGGCAGCGTTGCGGCATCCGGGGGATATTATATCGCAAGTGCGGCTGATCTCATTCTGGCCAATCCTGGAACGATTACCGGAAGTATTGGGGTACTGCTTCAGATTCCCAACTTCTCCGGTCTCCTACAGAAAATAGGGGTGAAATCCGTCGTCGTTAAGAGCGGTTCAAACAAGGACCTTGGGTCGTCGACCCGTGACATGACTGATGCCGAGCGCCAGATCCTTCAAGGCATGCTTGATGATGTGCACAACCAGTTCATCGATGTGGTAGCCCAGAGCAGGCACATTGATCGACAAAAGGTTGTTGCCCTCGCCGATGGACGGATTTTTAGCGGACGAGAGGCGCAATCGCTTGGACTGGTCGACCAGCTCGGTAATCTTCAGGACGCCATCGAACGGGCTGGAACGCTGGCCGGGATTCCAGGGAAACCAATTGTTCTTCAAGAACGGAAGCGAGGATTCCCCTGGATGGATCTGTTGCGCGGAATGAGTCAATTAACAGTTGCACTGCCGATCCCATCATCCTCAACGCTTTCAGTAAACTATCTTCTCTGGTAATTGGAACGAATCACCTGAGACGGGTCGCGTGCAGTTCGCGAGTACGGAGGAGTTAACGGTTATGACAAAGGCCGACTTGGTAGAATTGGTTGCTGCCAGGGTATGCTTGACCAAGAAGGATACTGAAGACGTCGTTGACACCATCCTCAATAGTATCTCGAATGCGCTGGCGTCTAACGAGGACGGTAAGGTGGAACTCCGCGGCTTCGGAAGTTTTCGTACTCGGCAGAGACGGGCACGACAGGGGCGCAATCCTCAGAGCGGCGAAGCGGTGCAAGTGCCACCCAAACGCATCCCCTTTTTTAAGCCCGGCAAGGAGTTACGACAGCTTATAGACAGTTAGAAGTGATTCGATGGACACGCTCTGGGCACCATGGAGAATGACGTATCTGGAGAATGCTGCGCCTACAGACTGTATATTTTGCCATGGCCAGGCTTCAGATCAGGATGAACAGTTGCTCATCCTATACCGCGGAAAGCACGCATTCATCCAGATGAACCTGTATCCCTACAATCCCGGACATGTTATGATCGCTCCATACCGACATCTCGATACGCCTGACAAGCTGTCATCCGAAGAACAGCTCGAGCTCTTTCAGTCAATCGCCAAAAGCACCACGTTGCTCCGCCACTGTATGCATCCGGATGGATTTAACATCGGTATGAATGTGGGAAAGATGGCAGGTGCCGGATTTGAACACCATCTGCATATCCATGTTGTACCGCGCTGGAACGGCGACACCAACTTTATGCCTGTTGTTGCGAATACAAAGGTCATACCTGAAGACCTTACTGTCACCTATCGAAAACTCGCCACCATCTTCCGCCAGACCCTGTCAGAAGGAGAGGATGATGTTCATTAAGATGACGGTTCGCGGCATTGCGCTGGATCCAATCACGAATATGCCGATTGTGATACTAAAGGATCCCGATGAGCGCCGTGCTCTGCCGATCTGGGTCGGCATCTTTGAGGCTAACGCCATTGCGCTAGAGCTGGAAAAGGTATCGACCCCTCGCCCGATGACTCACGACTTACTAAAGAATATTCTGGACGGCCTTGGTATCACCGTCCAACAGATTACCGTCAATGACCTAAAAGAAAACACCTTCTATGCGACCATCGACCTCCTTTGTAATGGCAACGTCATTCAAATCGACTCTCGACCAAGTGATGCTATTGCCTTAGCTCTGCGCACAAATGCTCCAATCTTCGTCGCTGAAAATGTTGTCGCACAAGCTAAGAACATTGAGGTCTCAGAAGAGAAAGAGGAAACCGATAAGTGGAAGGAGTGGCTGGAGAATCTCAAGCCTGAAGATTTTGGAAGATACAAGATGTAATGGTGTGTTCCTTCTTCAGCTAATGCCTCGCTACATATTCCGTCGTTACCTCCTGCCTAGGGTAGAGTACTGACCAGAAACCATCCACGCTGACCGTCATCCCCATGGCCCAGTCTTCACCAGTAAGGTGACATAATCTCTCTTATACGACATAAGCGAAATCCGTAAGATCTGGTCATACGCCCAGGCTGTGGCTATACCAGAGGCGTAAATAGGGACCGCCTCAACAGCCCCGTATCCCCACTGCTCTTTCATGCGCAGGTTGGAATTGTTAGAATCGAAAGATGAGATTTTTATTATTCGAAGAAACTACTGGGGGGTAAGAGATACCTTGTACAGCTCAGCCTGTGCGCTCTGCGCCCAACCCGTATTGGGATAGGTCGCGACGATCTTCTCGTAGATTATTAGACCATCCTTCAACCGATTCGCATTACGATAGGCTCTCGCCAGGTGTAGATGGGCTTCCGGAAGTAAGGGCTCCTGCGGAAACTGTTCAATCAGTTGTGAGTAAGTTTCAATCGCCTTTTCATCGCTATGCTGCGCCAGATACGTATCCCCTACTCCAATCCCTGCCGTAAAGGCGATCTGACCTCTTGGATTTTTGTTGAGGTAAGTCACATAGACCGTTCGCGCCTCATCGTATTGACCTGCGGCATAGTAATGGGCCCCAAGGCGGAGTGTCGCCTCGATAGCAGCAGCCGTACCTGGGTAACGGCTTAATACATCGTGCATGATCTTCAGGCCATTCGCTGGATTTGCACTGTCCTGAGGCGATCGGGTATCCGTCCCAAGGAGACTTACGGCCTTACGGAGCAAGATCGCTGAGTCGGTTTCCTTCTTGCTGTTCCAGGCGAAGTAGACAACGATGGCGATGGAGACCACCAGCAGCCCAATAACCGAGGCCGCCACCCACCTCCATCTATCGGTGATCAGATACATGAGTCCCCGTGGTCCTTTCGTCCCTGAGCCGTGAGGCCCCACTTGCCAATCCGGATTTTTGGAGCGAAGTTGAATCGTCATAGAGTCGCACTCCTTTGACAACGCAGGGCGCTGGTGCGCCCGACAGGATTTGAACCTGCGACACAGGGTTTAGGAAACCCTTGCTCTATCCATCTGAGCTACGGGCGCATACATCGATATATTAGTTGGGCGAGATGCGTAGCTCAAAATTGCAGCAATGAGAAAACATCTCGATCCCCTAACCGTTCTCTTCCTTTCAAGGCTAGCAGCTCCACCAGGAATGTGACGCCAACGACATTGCCGCCAAGGCGAGTAATCAGATCGATCGCAGCAACCATAGTACCGCCAGTGGCGAGCAGGTCATCCGCCATAAGGATGCGCTGGCTTGGCAGTACGGCATCCTGATGAATCTCTAGGGTATCAACGCCATATTCCAAGGCATAGGTCGTACGGTGGGTCTTATAGGGTAGCTTTCCAGGCTTTCTAATCAACGTAGTACCGGCATGCAGTCTGTAGGCAAGCGCGGCAGCAACGATAAAACCCCTCGCCTCTACACCAATGACCAGATCGATGTGCCGGTCATGAAATCGTTCAGCAATCCTGTCGATGGCGATACGGAAGGACTGACCGTCGGCCAATAACGGTGAAATATCTTTAAAAATGATTCCTTTTTTAGGAAAATCCGGGATATCACGAATTTTCTGCTTCAGTGCTTCATTCGGCATGCCATAGTTCCTTCGAAAAATATTGTCCAGTGATCAGCGCTCAGCCATCAGTAAAAAAGCAAGCCATCCAGGCTTGCCGTGAGCGTAATCTCTCATGCAGGGTGTTATCCTACTGGCGTCAACACTCATCAACAGCAGGCTGACATCTGTAAGAAAAATGGTCGGGGCGATTGGATTTGAACCAACGGCCCCTTGCTCCCGAAGCAAGTGCGCTACCAGACTGCGCTACGCCCCGACATCAACAGCTCCACCCTTGTTCGCCTATCAATTTAACGAACACGCAATTCCCGAGATCAGTCCAGTGTATGGTCTCCCCCTTCTTCGTACCCTTCTTCAAGACTTGGTTGTGCGCCTCTCCAACCGGAATAATCAGACGCCCATTTTCAGCAAGCTGTTCAATCAGCGGCAACGGAATGGTCGGAGCACCCGCACTGACAACGATCGCGTCAAAGGGCGCCTTATCTTTCCAACCAAGAGAACCATCCCCAACTCGAACCCATGCGCGGTGATACCCGAGCGACTCAAGCCGCTGCCGAGCCTGTAGAGCCAGTGTCCGATTTCGCTCAATCGAATAGACCTTTACGCCTAACTCTACCAGAATAGCTGTTTGATAGCCAGATCCCGTCCCGATCTCCAGAACCCGTTGATCCTCTTTTAGCTCAAGCGCCTCTGCGATGAACGCTACCATAAATGGTTGGGAAATCGTTTGCTTTGCGCCAATAGGCAGGGAACAATCGCTGTAGGCACGCCCGGATAAGGCTTCTTCTATAAACAGATGTCTGCGGACAGTCGCCATAGCCCGCAGGACCCCTGGGTCCGTAATTCCGCGCCGTACCAGCTGCTCGGCTATCATTCGCTGCCGGGCAACCGCATAATCCATTATGGCATCGCACCCCTGTATAGTTACATTACTCGACGGCGTTTGCGCACTGTAGCCGGACGATTCTCCGCTGTTGGCGGCACATGGTTCCACGGAAATTCCCATTCCTGAAGCGCTTCAACAGCGTTTGCGTTAGTCAGATCCAGATGAAGCGGCGTAATCGAGATAGATCCTGCCATCACGGCTGCATAATCACTTGTTGCCTGCGGTTCCCATGTGGGCTCCTTCCCACCGATCCAGTAATAGGCCTTTCCGCGAGGATCTACCTTTCTTACAATGATGTCGTCATAGCGTCGTTTTCCTTGTTGCGTAATGACGACACCCTTGATGGCTGATGGGCGGCAATTTGGGACATTGACATTGAGCATCGTATTAGCAGGCAAACCATTTTTTTCGATCAGCTTTGCCACCATTACAGCAACCTGCCCGGCTGCAGTAAAGCTGACCCTCCGCTGAGCCACAACCGACAGGGCGAAGGCCGGAAGCCCCAGGAGGGTTGCCTCGAAGGCAGCCGATACTGTTCCGGAGTAGGTCACATCGTCGCCCATGTTACCCCCAACATTAATCCCAGATACGACAAGATCAAATTTTCGGTTGATCATACCCATAAGGCCAAGGGCGACACAATCAGTCGGCGTACCATCGACCGTAAACCAGGTCGGAGCAACCTTTGTCACCCGCAGCGGTCTATTTAATGTCAGGGAATGACTGGATGCGCTGCGCTCACGATCGGGCGCCACCACCCATACTTCGCCCATGCTCGATAAGGCATCCGCAAGTACTCGAAGTCCTCGAGCATGAATACCGTCGTCATTCGAGACCAGAATATTCACGTATCACCAAAAATGGCAGATCAGGAACCTGCCATTGGGCATCGTTATTTCGCCGATACACCACAGTCATGATTGAGTTGGTCGGGGCGATTGGATTTGAACCAACGACCCCTGGCCCCCCATGCCAGTGCGCTACCAGGCTGCGCCACGCCCCGAGCCTTGCCACGTCGTTACATCAGGGGGATTGTGTACGTAGCAATGACGAAAGAGACTTTAACTCACCCTTCACCAATCGAATGACGTCCAATACGGTCGGCGAGAACGACCCCTGCTCTGCTGCCATATGGCGTCTGGCGCCCGCAATAGTAAAACGCTTCCGATACAGCAACTCTTTAATGCGGAACACCGCAACAACATCGTTTCGACGATAGAGGCGTTGTCCGCGGGGGCTTTTGCCTGGCCGCAGCGTGGGAAACTGGGTCTCCCAATAGCGGAGAATATAAGGCTCAACCTCGGCTAGTCTCGCAACCTCTCCAATCTTAAAGTACAGCTTCTCCGGGATCTCGGGACCGCCATCAAGACCCGGGAGAAGCCGTTGTAAAGATCGAGGTTTCGCTCTAACCGACCCCGTCCGTGCACTCGGCACAGCCTACCCTCTTCCGATCTATTCCCAGACGTTACCGGTGAAGATCGTTGACGGCCTGATGTAAGGCTTTACCAGGCTTGAACTTCAGCACCTTGCGAGCCGAAATAGTAATCGGTTCTCCAGTCTGAGGATTCCGCCCTTTTCTCGCCCGCTTGGCTTTTACCTGAAAAGAGCCAAAGCCGACAAGTTGGATCCTCTCCCCTTTCATCAGAGCAGTCTTCACAATGTTAAGGGTCGCCTCCACTGCTTCCATCGCTTGTTTCTTGGCGAGGCCTCTTTCGGAGACGATCGAAGCTATGTCAGCCTTGGTCATGGTTTCCCTTCCCCCCTAGTGAGAGGTTGACCCTATCCTGTCTGGATTTTGCCATCCTGCTACAACATACCGACTACAGATCGAAGCGCTCTCTCAGCGTTTCTTCCATAGTTCTTGCTATGATAGAGAGGGGGGGAGAGGTTGTCAAATCCTTTTTCCAGCTCTACGTACACTGAGACGCTTTTCCGATTATCATAAGGTCGTGAACGATGATGATGTGACATCGGCAGGATCAGCCTGATACAGCGCGCCAAAAGGATATTGCCGATAGTACCGAGGTCATGGCTGCTACGGGGTTCCATAACGCGCGGAGTCTCTACGAGTCGCTGGAAAGAATACGGAATGGATCGCTTGCAGGAGGGGTCGAGGAGTGATAGGCATAGCTCAAGGTCCTCGCCATAGCGGTGACATAGATCACCCCCCCTATCGCAAGGATGATCGCGCCAAGCCTGGCGACTGATACCTGTGCTGAGATCAGCCCGCCAGCCAGCGTCAACACACCGGCATTCAGCAAGCAGAACACGATCGGCCGATAGCGAAGCAATGAGAGCTCTGAGATGGCCAATTTCGGCCAACCATGGCGATCACGCACACCGACAACGAATCCCGGGAAGAGCTTAAAAGACATCCCAATAATCAGGTTGGTCACCCAACCGAGCAATCCCAGGACCCCGTACGCCCCAGCCACTCGATTACCCGTGGCACTATCCGGCTCAATCCATAGCAGCGAGAATCCAAGACCGATGGAAAGCAGCAAACAGACAATACCCGCCATCGCGTGTCGCATCGTCCAATCGATCGGGGTCCGCCGGTTGCGTATAAGGGTTGAAAGAACGCCGACATATCCAAGCAGAGCCAACATGACGATAGCGCTCCAGACACGTGCCCCGGGTATCCAGTCAAGGAGCGAGAGGCCAAGACCGGTCACACCTGTCGCAAGGCTATAGAGCTGCCAGACCGCCAAGCGCGGTACGGTCAATTCCGACAACAAAAATGCTGGAGCCATCCGATAGGAGACCGAACAAATAGTCAGGCTCACCCATCCGAGCGCCGCGAGATGCGCATGGCTAGCCAGATTGCTGATGACATTTCCGGGAAGAAACCCAAGAGACTTATCCAGTGCAAGAGCCGTCCCGAGAGAAGCAGCAAGCAGCAGAAACAGGATGGACATGCACATTCCGGTTTCGGCAGGACTTTTATGCCAGGCAGGGCCGAGGCAAGGCCACATGTTCATAGCAAAGAATATAACGCTCAGCACAATGACAGCCGCGGCCATCCAGGTGGGTGGCCAGGCTCCAAGCAGCATATGCGTTATCAGGCCGGTCGCACTGAAGAGGTAGAGCCCGAACTGCCAGCGCGCCAACCTTGGAAAAGGTAGAGGCCGTTTTGTCATAGCCGGTACAAGTCGATACATGACTCCCATAATTGCCGAGGTGATCCATCCAAGCGTAAAGGTGTGGGTTGTCGCCAGGATCCGCGGATGATAGAAAAAATCCAACAGATCACCAATCACCCACGGGACTGCGATCACCCCAAGGCCGAAGAGGGCAACGGCAGAAATAAAGAAATGCATCGGAAGTCGCGCGATCCGAATCAGGTCGCGAGACGGCGCATTCTTGCCTGGTGGCTCGGCATCGTGTGCCGGGGCTACGTTTGTATTTGTGTCTTGATCGAGATCGATCGATAACCTGTCAGATCGGTGCAAGCTCATGCGGAATCCTCATGACGATCGTATGCCGCTCATGACCCGGCATCCACCAGCGAGGTGGATTGTTTCGCAAGCAGAGCAGATGTAACCATATTACCGAGAAAGAGCAGTACGGCCACAACATTCAACAGCCCTCCACCAAGTCTTCCAGGCCACCACGCCGTCAAATCCCCTACTATTCGCAGTACGAGCGACACATGCAGGAGAACAAGATGACTATAGAAGGCAGGTCGAAAAGGCAACGCAATCCCCAGTACAGATGGAAAGATGATCGGGGCGTGCCCGATAATCATCGAGAAGACAAAGCCGACGAATATAGCATGCAGCGTCGCATCGTAACTGTCTTGTACTGCGTGTTCGTGGAGAGAATGCAGCGTCGGGTCATGATGCGATCCATCCGCTGCTGTACCCATGCTGAGCATAAGCAGTCCGGCAACGATCAGCCATACGTAGCCTGACAGTAGACTCAAGGCTACGAACCGGTGCAGTCCCGTCTTCTTGACAGCCTGTCTGGCCATATCGTGACGGAGTAACCAGATGGCTAAGGCAAGAAGACCCAGCCCACTCAGGCGCGTTCCAATGCCAAACGCGATCTCAATCGGAATAAGCCCTATCGAAAATAGCGCAATCGCAGCCAGAAAGGATTGTCGGTGTCGTCTGGCGAGCGGAAGAAAACGACTCAACTCCAGTCGTTCACCAGCAATCGTTAAGATGAGGAAGGTCGTCCACCAACTCACAACACCCGCAATCGTCCATCCACTCAACCACAGCACATTACCCCCCAGCCATGAGAGCGCACCCAACCCCATCGTGATCGTAAACAGCTCCGGTTGGCTCTGGATGAGCACCACAAAGGTCATCACCAGGACAAGACTGCCAAGGGTGATCAATATCGGACCTGTCGCACCAGGGATGCGCGCAATCAGGATCATGGCACCCGCGCCGGTGCACAGGGGCCCGAGAGATGTCCACCACTTCCCCATCGCGACGGTCCGCTCCAACCCAATGAGCGTACCCAGGAACCCGGAAACCATCAGCGGTCCATGTATGTCGGATAAGGCAGAAGGCACGGTGGGCCAGTCCCAGCCAAGGCGTACGAAACCGCCCAATAGTGCGACGAGCAGCGAGCCCATCCCCAATGCCATCAGCGGAAACCTGAAGGGATGGCGCGGTATGGCCGTTGGACGTTGCCTAGATTGATCGTCATGCATCGGTATAGCCGGCCGTAGAGGTTGTCCCGTGAGCAGCGCACTCAAGCTCAGGGCACAGATTAGGCTCATCGTAAAGGCGGAGACCATACACCAGGAACAGATCGACTCAATCACAGCGATCTGTAGATAGACCAGCCATATCGATACCGCCACGCCGATTCCGGCAATGACGAACGTCGCCCACAGCATACGTCGGCTCTCGAACATGATAGCCATGGTTGAAAGAGTCAGAAGGAAGAGATATACGGCGATGCCGATGGCAGCTAGCGGGATTCCCCAGATCTCGGCGTATTCGCTTTGATTGACGGCGTCGCATCCCCCAGTAGGGCAAAAGGCGGAGGTTGCCGCGCGATGCTGCCAGAGCAGATAGATGGAGTCGGCCAAACCAAGCAGGGCGAGCGCAGGAAGCGTCCACAGCCAACGCCGATCCTGACGACCGCCGCCGATCTCAGTAGACCTCGACTGGTACATGGGCTCGCTGTTGCGCATACTCGGCAATCGCATGCAGTACAACCTTGGAGACTGGGGTGAGGCTGGGATCGGCCGGTACCCGATCGAGCGTATAGATATGGACGCCAAGCGGGCGAATCTCGGACACGCGGTCGGACCACTCGCGGATGGCCACTGGGGCCGTATTCGCCACCTTGCCCCATACGAACATCGCTTGCAGCAGGACGCCGTTGAGTGTCGCCAACCCTTCAAGCATGGTCGTAAAGTCCCATCCTTTTGCCGGCAGATTGAGCCGACGCAGGAGGGTATCGCTGCCCGCATCCAACTTCATCAACTTGAGCTCGACCCCTTGTAAGGCGGCGCGTACCTGTGGTTGATGGACGGTGGAGCTGTTGGACAGGATGGCCAGCTTGGCGTGTGGTGCGTATACGTCTCGTAGGCCGGAGGCGGCCTGGACAATCGCGTGTAGATCCGGATGGAGCGTTGGCTCACCGTTGCCGGAAAACGTAATAGCATCGATTCTGGCCTGCTCCAGGCGTACCTGCTGCAGCCGTGCCTCCAAGGCCTCAGTGATCTGCTGACAGGTAGGCAATTCCGGAAGCGAATCGGCACTCAGACGGATCGGCTGCTCGATCCAGCCGCACTGGCAGTATCGACAGTTAAAGGAGCAGTACTTGGCCCCGGAGCCCAGCAGATTGATACCAAGAGAGTGGCCCAGTCGTCGAGACAATAGCGGACCGTAGACCAGATCTTCTTTCACCAATCGGTGTCGGCGAATCTGCTTAGTCACCGGCTGTGCCGATCTTCGGCTTCCTGATTTGCCAACGCTGCCGGCTCGACCGCAGCCACATATGGCAGTGCCCGCCCAAGCCCATACGCATCCAGGCCATAGCCGATCATCCAGGCATCGGGTACCTCAAAGCCGACATAATCCGCATGAATGGCTTCCTGCCGTCGACTGGGCTTATCCAAAAGGACGCAGGTACGCAGCCAATTCGGACCCTTGGCGGCCAGGTGCGCGCGGACCATGGTGAGCGTCCGTCCCGAATCCAGAATGTCATCGACAAGCAACACGGATCGCCCTGTCAGCACCATCGCACTGTCCTTGTGGATCTGTACCAACCCGCTGGATGCCACCATCGCCCCGTAGTGCGACACAGCCATCAGATCCACCTGTGGCTCTACACCCAGCCGTCCGAGTGCTCGAACCAGGTCGGCGAGGAAGACGAACGCGCCGGTAAGCAGACCGATCAAGATCGGGTTCGGATCCGGGAGATCCTGGAAGATCTCTCGCGCAAGCTCATCTACTCGTGCCGCAATGGTCTGCTCTTCGAAGAGGACTCGATGTGTCAGCACCCTTCCCCCCACACGCAACACTGGCTTAGTCTATCTCGTCTGCTCTGTCTGTTTCGTCCCTGACCAAACAGACCAGACAGATCAAATTACCAGATAGACTAATCGACCAAACCGACCATCTCGCCCTGTAAGTACAACGCTGTTGCGCCGGTGATCGCGACAGATACGACGCTGCCGTCCTCCACCCCTTCACCTGAAAAATGGACAATTTTATTCTGTCTGGTTCGACCGGAATGGCGAGCAGAGTCACCCTTAGCATCCTCGCAATTCACAAGCACCTCAACGGTTCGACCGAGGTACGCGCGATTGCGAGCGAGCGAGTGTTGATTCAGGAGTGCGAGCGCTTGCTCCAAGCGACGCGCTTTAATCTCTTCCGGGAGCTGATCGGGCATCTGCTCTGCCTCGGTGTGAGATCGTGGCGAATATTTAAAAATAAATGCGCTGTCGAAACTAACCTCCTGCATCAACTCCAGCGTCGCATGGAAATCCTCATCCGTCTCGCCTGGGAAGCCGACAATAATGTCCGTCGTGATCGCAATCTCAGGATTTTTAGACCGTAGCAGTGCAACCTTGGCGAGATACTCATCGCGATCATAGCTGCGCTTCATCTGTTGCAGGATTCGGTTGGAACCCGATTGCACAGGAAGATGGATCTGCTCGCAAAGACTCGGCAGCTCGGCCATCGCCGCTGCCAAATCCTCGGTGACCTCGCTGGGATGTGGGCTTGTAAATCGGACCCGCATAAGACCGCCTATCAGTTGATCAATTTGGCAGAGCAACTCCACAAAGCTGACGGGAGGCCGAAGCTTTCTTCCATAGGAGTTGACCGTCTGGCCCAGGAGCGTGACCTCGCGATATCCTTGGCGCTTGAGGCCGCGGATCTCCTCCAGAATCTCCTGCGGGGGTCGGCTGCGTTCACGGCCTCGCGTGAAAGGAACGACGCAAAAGGTGCAAAAGTGATCGCACCCCTCCATGATGCTGACCCAGGCCCTGATATTGCTCCGGCGTTGAACCGGCGCGTTCACGGGATAGGAGTAACCAGGTGCTCGCGCCGTCGCAACGCCTCTCACAGTCCCGGCTTGCAGCAATGATGGAATTGCTGTGAGCTGTCCAGGTCCGACAACAAAATCGAGGTATGGAAATCGTTTGAGAAGTGCCTGCCCTTCCTGCTGCGCGACACACCCGCAGATACCAATCTTCAGTCCGGCGCGCGCCCGTTTTAATACCTGAAAGGACCCAAGGCGACTGTAGACCTTATGCTCGGCCTTCTCGCGAACAGCGCAGGTGTTAAGAAGAATCAGATCAGCCTCCTCCTCACGCTCAGTGAGGGTATATCCCTCACTGGACAACAGCCCAGTGATCCGCTCTGAATCAAGATCGTTAGCCTGACAGCCAAAGGTGATCAGCTTCAGCTTGGGCACCGCTAACCTTTTCGAAGCGCGCCAAGCGCGCTCTCGATCCGCTCTGCTCCCGTCCTGATGCGTTCCATCGATGTGGCGTAAGAAAGCCGAAGGTGCGCATCACTTCCAAATTCACTTCCAGGAACCGATACGACATGGGCCGTCTGCAGCAGGTAATCCGCCATCTCGGCGGAGTTTCGGATGGGGCGGCCATCGACGGCCGCACCATAGAACGAGGACACATTCGGGAAAAGATAAAACGCGCCTTCAGGGGTCGTGCATGTGATGCCAGAGATGGCATTCAGCCGATCAAGAAGATATCTCCGCCGCCGGGCAAATTCGATCACCATGGCACGCAGATCATCATGCGGCCCAAGAAGAGCGGCGACCGCAGCCTTCTGCGCAATTGAGGTGGGATTCGACGTGACCTGGCTTTGAATGTTGCCCATGGCTTTCACGATCTCCGCCGGTCCTGCCGCGTACCCGATCCGCCATCCGGTCATGGCATATGCCTTTGAGACGGTATTGACAAGGATGGTTCGTCGTTTGATCTCCTCCCCGAGTGAGGCGATACTTATATGGGTATGGCCGTCGTAGGTCATCGATTCGTACGCCTCATCGGAAATGACCATCACGTCTCGCTCGACCGCCAGTGCAGCAATCTTATGCAACTCCGCCGTCGGAATCATGGCGCCGGTCGGATTACAGGGACTGTTGAGCAGGATTGCCTTCGTTCTCGGCGTGATGGCCGGCTCAAGCACCTCACGGGTCACGTGGAACCCGTCTTCCTCCCGCGTCTGCACGATGATCGGTTGTGCATCGTCAAGACGAATCTGTTCCGTATAGGTGACCCAGTAGGGGGCGGGGACGATGACCTCGTCTCCCGGATTAAGCAGCGCCTCGACGATGTTGAACAAGGAATGTTTCGAACCACATGAAACGATTACCTGCGAAGGCGCATAGGTGAGACCGTTATCGCGCTTCAGCTTCGTGACGATTGCTGCCTTTAACTCGTCAATACCGGAGGCGGCGGTATATCGCGTGAACCCATCACGAATGGCGGTTATGCCTGCCTCCTTAATGTGGGCCGGTGTTTCGAAATCCGGCTCTCCTAGTCCAAAGTCAACAACGTCTGTACCTTCTGCCTTCATCTGTTTAGCGATAGCCGCAATAGCTAATGTGGCAGAGGGGCTGGCATTTCTGGCGCGATTCGATAGCTGTACCGTCATGGGTGTTGTCTCCGTCCCTTTCTCTCACGTAAAGTAAGTCGTTTCTTGAGCAGTATTTCAACCATTGGCGTCACGAATTGTGAGACATCTCCCCCAAGCAGTGCGATCTCCTTGACCAGTCGAGAACTGAGGTAGGAGTACTCCTCATGGGGCATAAGAAATACCGTTTCAACCTCCTCGTTAAGCTTCCGATTCATCAGTGCCATCTGAAATTCGTACTCGAAATCGGATAGGGCGCGAAGACCACGGATGACTACGCGCGCGCCTTTTCGACGCATATAATCAACCAGCAGACCATCAAAGCAGTCGACAGAGATGCCCGGTATATCGCGTACAGCGTCCCGAATGATCCGCTGGCGCTCCGAAAGGCTGAAGAATGCAGATTTCTCAGGATTCGTACTGACCGCAATGACAAGGTCGGGAAAAAGGCGATGAGCGCGTCTGGCGATATCGATGTGACCGAATGTGAACGGATCGAAGGTCCCGGCATAGATCACAGGCGCCATTACGATCCCTCCTGTCGATACAGCTCAAGACCGGTAATGCCATGACGGACCTGCCGTATGAGCGTCAGCCCATTGGGGATCCGGACCGGGGTCGTCTTTGTCGAACGTTCGACAATCGCGATGCCGTCCGGCGCAAGAAGCCCAGTCGACGCGATCAGATCGAGAGCCGCTATTGTCTGCGTCTGCATGTACGGCGGATCAAGAAAGATCAGATCGAATGGTCGTAATCCACCAGCCGCTCGGCGCAAGTATCGAAGTACCTCCATTGAAATGACCTCAGCCTGGTCGCGAAAGCCGGCAGCATCAAGGTTGCGATAGAGCGCCGCAAGCGCCGATCTGTCGTGCTCAACGAAGACCGCACCGGCAGCACCACGGCTCAAGGCTTCAATTCCTACCGCTCCAGTGCCGGCATACAGGTCCAGAAACATCCTGCCTTCGATGTGGTCTGCCAAAATGTTGAACAGAACCTCGCGAAGATAGTCAGAGGTTGGTCTCGTCCTTCTTCCGTGAGGAGCCAGTATCCGCCGTCCTCTGGCGAGGCCGCCGATAACCCGCATATGTTGTACTCCACAGGGCTTTGCTTCTGTGCTTGATTTTGTCTGTCTGTCGCCGTATAATACGGCACTACCGTGAATCATAACGTCATCGTCACTCAGCATCGGAGGTATTGCAATGCCGACTAACCATCCCAGCCAGTGCGAGATATGCGGACGGGGCCCGAAGGTCAGCCGCCAGGTAAGCCATGCTCACAACGTCAGCAAGCGCCGCCAGCAGATCAACGTTGCACGTCATCACGTCGTCATGAATGGAACCCGAAAGTACATAGGTCTCTGCACTCGGTGTCTCCGCTCCGGGCTGGTACAAAAGGCCGGGTAACAACAGCGGCATTTGACCTGTAACTGATGGCTGCTCGTACTTAGCCGCGAAGACGCTCTACCTCCAACACCCCGTCGATCTGGCGAATCGCTCTCATTGCCGATTGAAGCTGTTTTAGGTCGGCGACCTCAAGCGTAAAGGTATTCATCCCCTTCCGCTCTTCCGTCACACGAATATCGGCTTGGGCAATATTCACCTTACTGGCAGAGATCGCCAGGCTGATAGCCGCAAGAATTCCAGGCCGGTCTGTTCCGATCATGACGCGAATCTTAACCAAGTGAGAGACCTTCGGTGCCGCCTCCCAGGAGACATTAATCTTGCGATCCTGGTCGTACAGGAGTTGGCCCAGATTGGCGCAATCCGCACTGTGAACCGATACACCGCGCCCACGCGTAATAAAGCCGACAATCTCATCACCGGGAAGCGGACTGCAACACCTGGCGAATCGAATAAGAAAATCGTTCGCCCCCAGAAGGGTGACACCTTCATCCGGCTGCTGGCGAATCTTACGCTCCGGTCTCGCCTCTCCTTCATGAGCGAGCTCCGCTGCGGGTAAAAGCTTCGCAATAGCCTGTCGTGGAGAGAGCCTGCCGAATCCGACGGTAGCGAAAAATTCATCCGGAGCTGCATAGCCCGATCCGGCGAGGAGCTTGACGAGCCCATCCGGCTTGAGGATCTGAGCGGGGCTTTTACCAAGCCGTCGAAGCTCCTTTTCCAGCAGATCTTTTCCAAGACTGATACTTCTGACCTTCTCTTCATTCTTGATCCATTGCTTGATCCGCCCTCTGGCCCGCGAGGTTTTGACGAGTTTTAACCAGTCGCGGCTCGGACGATGCTTTGGATCAGTCAGGATCTCGATAATATCGCCATGTTGCAGTTCGTATCGAAGCGGGACCATGCGGCCGTTCGCCCTGGCGCCTACGCAGGCAAGGCCGATATCGCTGTGGACGCCGAAGGCAAAGTCGATGGGACACGCTCCCTTAGGGAAGTTCTTCACGTCACCTTGTGGCGTGAACACGTAGACTTCTTCCGGAAACAGATCGACCTTCACCGTTTCCAGGAACTCCCGACTGTCCTTCAGATCACGCTGCGACTCCAGAAGTTGTCGAATCCAGGCGAACCCTTTATCAGCCGGATCGAGCGCCGCCTTTCCCTCCTTGTATACCCAATGGGCCGCAATACCCTCCTCCGCCGTTTGATGCATCTCATGGGTGCGAATCTGTATCTCCACCGGTTCGCCAACCGGGCCGATGACGGTCGTGTGCAGGGATTGATACATATTCGACTTCGGCATGGCGATAAAGTCCTTGAATCGACCGGGGATCGGCTTCCATATGGAGTGGATGACGCCTAGCGAGCCGTAGCAGTCCTTGATCGATTCAGTAATCACCCGTACCGCTGTCAGATCATAAATCTCATCAAACCCTTTCTGTTGATCGTGCATCTTCTTGTAAATACTATAGAAATGCTTGGGTCGGCCTATGATATTGGCCCGGATATCCACCTCGTTCAACTTTTGCTTGAGGATTTCGATCGTCTCGCTGATATCCTTCTCGCGCTCTCGCCGCTTCTTCGCAATCCTGACCGATAGATCCTGATAGATCTCGCGTTCGAGGTGGCGGAGCGCCAGGTCTTCGAATTCGGCCTTCATCCAATAGATCCCAAGACGATGCGCGATGGGGGCGTAAATATCGAGGGTCTCCTGGGCAATCAGCCGCCGCTTCTCCTCCCGCAGTGGCTCAAGCGTTCGCATATTATGGAGCCGATCAGCCAGCTTGATCAGGATCACCCGAATATCTTTCGACATCGCCAGCACCATCTTCCGAAGACTTTCGGCCTGGTGCTCCAAGCGACCGCCGAAGGGGAGTTTACTGATCTTCGTCAGGCCGTCTACAAGATCGCCGATCTCGCTGCCAAAGGCCTGTTTGACCTCCTCCAACGACGCATGGGTATCTTCTACGACATCGTGCAACAGCGCGGCGGCGATGCTCGCCACATCCATCTTCATATTCAGGACGATCTCAGCGACGGCCAGCGGGTGCGATAGGTACGGCTCTCCCGATACCCGTTCCTGCCCCTTGTGTACTTGGGCGGCAAAATCATAGGCCCGCTGCAGCAGACTCAGGTCTGCGTGAGGCGATACTGTGCGGATTCTTTCAAGAATAGGCTCGATGCCCATCGCTGTCCTACCTATCGTCGCTGATGAACTGTTCTGATAGCCCATAGTCATTCTAACACTATATTTTTAGCATACTTTCGTACGCTTTCCAAAAGCATTCAGGAGATGTCCGGTCGGTATCGGACCCTATTCCTCGTCAGGTCATTGAGCCTCGCAGCAGACTCAGGATCTCCTCGTGCTGAATGGGACCCGGTCGGATAATGATTGGAGGGCTCACTGTGACGTCTACGACGGTTGACGAACGTCCACCTGCTACCAGCCCCGCATCAAGAACCAAATCCAGCCGGCTCCCCAGTTGGCAGAGCACCTCATGCGCATCTTTTGGATCGACGCCACCAGAGCGATTCGCACTGGTCCCTGTCACAGGACCGCCGAATCGTCGAATCAGCGCCAGCGCAACGGTCGCATCGGGAACCCTGAGACCGATACGACCGGTCCCAGCGGTCAGCAACGTACACATTTCATGGGGCGCCCAAAGCACGAGGGTCAGCGGACCAGGCCAGTAGCGCGCGGCAAGCTGAACAGCGATCTGCGGTAGTTCGCCGACCAATTGGATCGCCATCGCCACATCGGCGACCAGTATCGGTACAGGACTTCTACAATCGCGGCCTTTCGCAGCAAAGACATCTTCGATGGCACGCGGATTACGCGCATCCGCACCGAGCGCATACAGCGTATCGGTGGGAAATGCCACCAGACCGCCCTTGCGGAGAATCGCAGCAGCTCGGGCTATCGCGCGAGATGAGGGGGACAGAGGTGAAACGGCAAGCCTTACCGCTCGGGTATTTGGTCGGTCACCTGTTCGCATCATCGTCAGGACGGCAGCAAACCTTGTACGTTGAACATTGCACGTTGAAGGTTATTCCCCAAGGTAAGCACTACGGACATCACCATTGACTATCAGGCGATCGGCCTGATCCGCAAGTACGATCCGACCCACCTCCATGACATACCCCATCGCCGCAACCCGTAAGGCCATATGTGCGTTTTGCTCGACAAGCAGGATCGTCGTCGATTGCGCATTGATCTCCCGGATCACCTGAAAGATCGTCTCCACAATCTTCGGGGCCAGCCCGAGCGACGGTTCATCCATCAGCAGAAGCCGTGGATGCGCCATCAAAGCGCGCCCGATGGCCAGCATCTGTTGTTCCCCGCCGGAGAGCGTCCCGCCGGCTTGGCGGCGGCGCTCCTTCAGAAGCGGAAAGAGCTGGAATACCCGATCAAGATCCTGACGGGTCTGCGCCGCATCTGTGCGGCTGTACGCGCCCATCTCAAGATTTTCGAGGACGGTCAGTGATGAAAAGATTCTCCGCCCCTCCGGCACATGTGAGATTCCGCGCCTGACAATGGCATGGGGCGGCAGATGGGTCAGATCCTCATCATCAAAGATGATCCGTCCGCTGGTTGGTCGCAGCAGACCGGAAACAGCCATCAACGTCGACGATTTCCCCGCTCCGTTCGCGCCGATAAGCGTAACGATCTCACCATGTTTTACCTCAAGGCTGACCCCTCGAAGGGCATGGATGGCGCCATAATGCGCATGGACATCTGTAAGCCGAAGCATATCAGGATGCATTGCCCAGATAGGCGTCAATCACGCGTGCATCCGCTCTAATCGCCTCCGGTGTGCCTTCAGCGATCTTCATCCCGTGATCGAGTACAACAATCCGTTCCGAGATACCCATCACGACCTTCATGTGATGCTCGATCAGCATCACGGTGATGCCGCGGGCGCGAATCGAATAAATCAGATCCATCAGGCCGTTCGTTTCCTGAGGGTTCATCCCCGCGGCAGGCTCGTCCAGCAGCAGCAGGCTCGGGTTACTCGCCATCGCCCTCGCGATCTCAAGCCGACGCTGATCACCGTATGGAAGTTGTGAGGCCCACAGATCGGTCTTCTCTTCGAGCCCTACGAATCGAAGCAGATCAATCGCTTGAGCCACCACCTCTTCTTCTTCTCCGATCACGCCTTTCGGTCTGAGGATGGCGCCGATGACCCCAGATCGCATCCGACAATGCCTTCCGACCATCACGTTTTCGAGAACTGTCATTTCACGAAACAGGCGGATATTCTGAAAGGTACGGGTTACACCTTTTATCGCTACCTGGTGCGGCCTCAGACCAACCAGATTCTCACCGCGATACAGGATCTCTCCAGAGCTGGGTGAGAAGAGACCTGTCACACAGTTAAAAAAGGTCGTTTTGCCAGCCCCATTAGGGCCGATGAGGCTGAGAATTTCGCCAGCCTTTACGCTTAGATCGATCATGTCTAGCGCTCGCAGACCGCCGAAATCTACCGACAGCTTATGCGTTTCCAGTAAGGTCAGACCCGCCTCTACGGGCGCTTCGACGATGCGACCGCCGCCCTGCCGGGAAACCACAGGAGGGGTCTGGGGCATATTCGCCGAAGCGGTGTGGGCCGACCCTTGACGCGGCGTCTGAACCGTTCGACGGCGTACAGCCAGGAGTCCCTTTGGCCGCACCACCATCATTCCAACCATCGCACCTCCAAAGATCAGCATGCGATAGAGCGCAAACTGCCGCATCATTTCAGGCAGGATCATCAGTATCGCGGCGCCAAGAATGACTCCCGGTATGCTGCCTATTCCTCCGAGTACGACCATGCAGAGCACGATAACGGATTCAAAAAAGGTGAAACTCTCGGGAGAGATAAAGGTCATTTTGCTCGCAAAGAATACACCGGCTAGTCCTGCCCATGCTGCTCCAAGCCCGAATGCGAGCAGCTTCGTCTTCACCAGATCGATGCCCATCGCCTCTGCTGCAACCTCGTCATCGCGCATCGCGGTCCAGGCACGGCCAAGTCGCGACTGATTGAGTCGATTCACCGCAAAGATGGTCAGCAGCACAATAGCCAGGATCAGGTAGTAGTAGTGAATCGGATGCGTGAAGATAAATCCGAACAGGTTCGGACGTGCAATATCGATGATCCCGTTCGGCCCTCCAGTGAAGCTGTCCCAATTATTCAGAACAATCCGGATCATCTCGCCGAATCCCAGCGTGACGATCGCCAGATAGTCCCCTTGAAGACGCAGCGCCGGAAATCCAAGCAACACGCCGCACACCCCTGCCAGGACGACTCCCAGCGGTAAGACCGCCCAGAATGATAAGTCGGCTCGCGTAGCAAGCAGGCCATACGCATAGGCGCCTACGGCATAAAATGCGATGTAGCCAAGATTCAGCAGTCCCGCCAGACCGACCACAATGTTCAGACCGAGTGCCAGCGTCACATAGATCCCCACCTGGGTCAGGACATCGATATAATAGCGGTTCAAACCAAGTGGAGTGACGACGGCAGCAGCCAGCGCGAGACCATACAGTATGCGACGGTCGAGACGTCTGGCGGCATCGCGCACGACAGCCCCGCCCGCCTCTACCGCGCGATCCATCCACACCGGTGATGCCCTCCGCCACTGCGAAACACACCATCGCATAAGACCAAGCAGCATGACGATACCGGCAACGACAAGCGATCGTTCCAGCCCGAAATACGGTGCATCCAACTCCATCATGAGCGGCAGCGACAGGAGTGCCAACCACAAGCCGGCCAGGATGCTTGCGAGCATCGGGTGTCGATACAATGCGCTGATTCGTAATTGAGGACGCATGGTCATCCTACGCGCGTTTCGAGGAATCTGTACCCAGGAGGCCGGTAGGGCGAAAGATCAGTACGAGGACCAGAATGGCAAAGGAGAATACGTCCTTGTATTCACTGGAGATATAGCCCGCCCCCAGGCTCTCAATGAGGCCAAGCAATATCCCCCCAAGCATCGCACCGGGAATACTGCCGATCCCGCCCAGGACCGCTGCGCTAAAGGCCTTGATGCCGGCCATATAGCCGATCGAGAAATTAATCAGGCCGTAATACATCCCGACCATAACCCCGGCGACCGCAGCGAGTGCAGAACCGATCAGGAAGGTGATGCTGATCACTTGGTTCACATTAATACCGACCAGCTCGGCCATCTGTTTATCCTGAGCCGTTGCGCGCATCGCCTTCCCGATTTTTGTTCGCCGTACCAGCAGGTGTAGCGCGATCATGATCAGGACCGAGGTAGAGATTATAAAGATCTGAATCGTACTGATCCGCCCACCAGGCATGTCGAGGCCGCCCTGGATGAACAGTTCAGGAAATCCCTTATCTCTGGGCCCCTGGGCCAGCATGACGAAGTTCTGCAGAAAGATCGAGATCCCCAGCGCGCTGATAAGGGGAGAAAGTCGCGGAGCCGTACGCAGCGGTCTGTAGGCCAATCGTTCAATGGTAACGCCGTAGGCACCGCAGAAGAGAACCGCCACAATCATCATGTACAGGAGGGTCACGCCGGAATCCGCCGAGGTCAGATGAAGCGTCGTCAGGACACCAAAGGTGATGATCCCCATGTAGGCGCCCAGCATATAGATCTCCCCATGGGCGAAGTTAATCAGTTCGATGATCCCGTAGACCATGGTATAGCCTAACGCGATCAAGGCATAGACACTGCCGAGCGTCAACCCGTTGACTAGCTGTTGAAGCAGCATATCCCCTCAACAAAAAAGGAGGGAAGAGATGGCTCCCTTCCCTCCTTTACGTATGAATCCTTCCCCATTTATGGGAGTTCCACGAACTTTCCGCCCCGTACCTCCCAGACGATATAGGGCGACACCAGTACGTCCCCCTTCTTGTCGAATTGGATCGGGCCCAACGCGGTCTTCCATTTTGTCCGCTTGATGTAGTCCGCAATGGTCATGCTATCAACAGATCCGGTCGAAGCGATCGCCTCGAAGAGGAGCACGCCTGCCACATAACTATAGACCGTGTAGGCTCCAACCGCTGTCCCGAATTTTTCCTTATGCCGCCGAATGACCTCCTGGGCTTCCTTGATCTTCGTTTGATCCGGGGTAAAGGTGACAAAGGCACCCTCTGCAGCCTTTCCTGCGATCTCGGGAAACTCCTTCGCCCACACACCGTCGCCGCTAATAAAGATCGTCTTCATCCCTAACTCGCGCATCTGTTTCGTCAGCAGGATAGCCTCAGGGTAGATGCCGCCATAAAAAAGGACTTCCGGGTCATGCTGTCTCAGTGCAGTCAACACCGATCGGTAATCCTTATCGCCCTGTGTGATATTCCCATAGTAGACCGGTTTGACCTTAGCCAGCTCAAGCGCCTTGACAGTTTCATCGGCGAGTCCCTGTCCATAGGTCGTCTTATCGTGTAAGATCGCAACCTTCTTTTTCTTCAATGTCTTCACAATAAAGTTAGCCGCGACACCACCCTGCTGGTCATCTCTGCCGCACACACGAAAGACGTTCCACAATCCGCGCTCCGTGAACCGCGGATTCGTCGACGCAGGGGTCAGTTGAATAACCTTGCCGTCGCGATAGATCGTCGAGGCCGGGATCGAGCAACTGCTGTTGAAATGGCCTATGACCCCGACGACGCCTTCATTGACGAACTTATTAGCGACCGCAACGGCTTGCTTCGGATCGTGCTGGTCGTCTCCCCAGACGATCTCGATCTTCTGCCCGAGCAGCCCTCCCTTGGCGTTCCACTCTTCCGCAGCGATGGTGACACCATTTTTCAGCTCCTGCCCTAACGTGGCCTGATCGCCGGTCAGTGGACCTGCCACCCCAATCTTTATCGTGCCGGCCGCCTTGGCGCTCGACGCGACAAATAGGACAATGCCAAGGCATGTTAAAGACCATAACCATCGCCGTCCCATCTTTCTCTCCTTACTCCTCGATCACCTGTACGGTAATATCACACTAGGCGATGAATGGTAATCTATTATAATCGTTTCATGAAGGGCAGTTATAGTGATATCTATCATGTAGAGTATGAATAATTGCGACGAATCAACCACGCCTTACAGCTCTTCGTACGCGCCATCAGCAGTCCTGTTATACCTGCTGAATGGCTGCAATAAATGATCGGGTTGTTGCCGTCATATCCTCGGCGCCAACAATTGCCGAGATCACCGCAACGCCAGAGGCCCCCGACCGTACGATCTCTCCAACGTTGCTCAATCGGATACCGCCGATGGCCACGATCGGCAGATTAACCCGGATCCGCAGTTGTCGAATCATATCGCAGCCAACCGGTTCGTATCCGGTGGCTTTCGTTGCTGTCGCAAAGATCGGTCCAATACCAAGATAATCAGCCCCCTGCTCTACCGCACTCAGCGCCTGCTCTATGGAGTGGGTCGAAACCCCAAGGATCTTTTCCGTCCCCAAAAGCGCGCGGGCTGCTCTGGGCGGAAGATCATACTGTCCAAGGTGTACCCCGTCGGCATCGGCTGCAAACGCCAGGTCCAGCCTATCGTTGATCATGAAACATACGCCATGCGCCCGGCACAGTTCGCTGATTTGTCGTGCCTGTGGAAGAAGCTGTCGAAGTCCGGATACCTTATCTCGAAGCTGGATCATCGTTGCGCCGCCACGCACCGCCTGTGTTGCGATATCAAGGTGGCTCCGCCCGGGTCGTGGTTCATGATCGGTGATGACGCACAGGCGGCACGCATCCCAAAGAATCAAGGGACTATCCCGAGGAGCTATCGCCTCAGGCCCGCTCTACATAGGTGCCTGTACGCGTATCGACCCGAAGCAGATCGCCAATGACGATGAAGAGCGGTACCTGAATGATCGCGCCGGTCTCGAGTGTCGCCGGTTTGGAGCCTCCAGAGGCGGTATCGCCACGGAGGCCGGGATCGGTCTCAGCCACCCTGAGCTCAACAAAGGTTGGGAGTACGACATCGACAGGTTCCTCGCGGTACAGCAGGACCGAGATGACCATCTCTTCCTTAAGAAAGCCGCTGGCTTTTCCGAGCTGTTTCTCATCTATCGTGAACTGATTGAAACTTACGGTATCCATGAAGTGGTAGACGTCACCGTCATGGTAGAGGAACTGTACCTTTCGATCTTCGACCTCTGCCTTTGAAAGCTTCTCCTCCGTTCTGAAGGTACGCTCGACAATGGCGCCGGTCTTCATGTTCTTCAACTTGGTGCGCATAAAGGCACCGCCCTTACCGGGCTTCACCCACTGATTGTCGGTCACAATAAATGGGGCGTTATCCAGTTCGACCTTCACGCCAGGGCGAAGGTCCCCTCCTGAGATCATCATCTGTACTCTCCATGAGAAAAGAGACTCGAACCGTTGCCTTACGAATCCTTCTTGTCGATCAGGTGAAGGGCAGCCTCCAAGCCGAGCAGATAACTAAAGGCGCCGAAACCGGTAATCTGTCCAACGGCAACCCCGGCAATGAACGAGTGCTGCCGAAACTCTTCGCGTCGGTAGATATTCGAGAGGTGCACCTCAACCGTCGGAATGGCCAACGCAAGAATCGCATCCCGAAGCCCAACGCTGGAATGGGTTAAGCCACCCGCATTGATAATCATGGCATCGGCCCATCCGATCGCCTCATGGATCTGATCGATGAGCTCGCCTTCGTGGTTCGATTGCACAAAGCGGATCTCCGCTGCTCGCGACGCCGCATACGACAGCAGCTCATTCTCAATCTCCTGCAACGTTACGCGACCATACTGATCCGGTTCGCGGCGACCCAAGAGGTTCAGGTTGGGCCCGTTTAATACGAGAATCCGTTTTGTCGATCCGCATTTCACGGCGCCCATGTCACAGACTCCACGAAGCCTTGATGGCCGACTCCAGCTCTTTGGGATCAGAAAGAGCCGCCAACGTGACATGGCCGATCCCTTTTGTACATACGAAATAGATCATCTTATTTCTCACCTTCTTATCGTATCGTATTGTTTTCATAAGACATTTCGTATTTACTGCTGCTTTGGTAGGGAGTCCAATTCGCATCAGTAACGTACGAAGTCGATCCAGGTCTTGACGGTCGCAAAGACCTTGTTTCACCGACAACATCGTCGCAACCACCATGCCAATCGCGATCGCTTCGCCGTGAAGCATTCGTTGGTATCCAGCAGTTGTCTCGATCGCATGGCCTACGGTATGACCAAAGTTGAGGATCGCGCGCATCCCCTCCTCTCGTTCATCCTGTTGGACGACTTGCGCCTTAATCGCGCATGAGCGGGTTACAAGATGCATCAGCGGCGTTTCCTCAGCGCGGAGAATGGAATCCAGGTGCGTTTCGATAAAGGCAAAGAGCTCCGGATCGGCAATCATACCGTATTTCACCACCTCCGCTAGTCCCGCCCGAATCTGACGCATCGGTAGCGATCGCAGCGTCTGGACATCCGCCATGACCAACGACGGTTGGTGAAAGGCGCCAACAAGATTCTTCCCGGCGCGTAGATTCACACCCACCTTCCCACCGACGCTGCTATCCACCTGCGCCAGAAGGGTGGTCGGGACCTGAATCAACGGCAGACCTCGCAGGAAGGTCGCGGCGGCATAGCCTGCCAGGTCGCCGATGACCCCGCCGCCAAGGGCAAGGACCGCTGAGTGGCGATCCATCCGCTGCGCCAAAAAGGCCTGATACAGGCCGGCCGCCTGCCGCAGCGACTTGGCCCGCTCCCCTGCGGCAACCTCTACAGTGCCGACCTTAAATCCTGCCCGTCGAAGCGAGGTGGCGACCTTGCCCCCATAGAGGCGACCAACGACGGGATTCATTACCATCATCACCTGTCTGCCTATGGGTAGCTCATTACAGAACGAACCCATATCCTTGAGCAGCCCGCCGCCGATGACGATCTGATAGCTTCTGGCGCCGAGCGCAACCTCTACCCTTTCGGCGCTCTTCATTGTCCTATTTCAACGCCCGCGGCTGATGCCGCATGGAGCTGACCCATAATTCGCTCGACGATCTCGTCTACACTGGCTTCACTGGTCTCAATAGAGAAATCCGCCTGAGCATAGGCTGGACCCCGCTGTTGCAGCAGATCCCGGATCCTGGCGAGTCTGTCTGTGGCCTGCATCAGGGGACGGCTCATATCGGCGCTAAGTCGTTCCAGGATTACAGCAGGTTCAGCTTTCAGACAGATGAGTATCGACTGGTCTCTAAGATTCCGGACATTGTCAGGATCAAGCATGGCGCCGCCGCCGGTAGCAACGACACAGTTCGTGCGGTCTGCGATGCTCGCAATCAACTCTCGTTCTCGTCGCCTGAATCCGTGTTCCCCCTCGCACGCAAATATCTCGGAAATCGTCATCCCTGCCGATTCTTCGATGGCGTCATCCAGATCGATGAAGCGCAGCGCAAGCCGTTCGGCCAGGCGGCGCCCCACGGCACTCTTTCCGGTTCCCATGAATCCTGTCAGGACAATCTTCATGTCACACGTCGCGAATCGATGCGATATACCCCTCGTAATTGCGCCGAATCTCCTCCAGACTATCGCCGCCGAACTTTTCCGTAAATGCCTGAGCAAGCTCGAAGGCTACGGCCGCCTCTCCAACGACCCCGGCGGCCGACACAGCACAGATATCCGATCGCTCGATGCTTGCCTGAAACGACTCTTTCGTACGAAGGTCAACTGAGGCCAGGGGGGCGTACTGTGTGGCGATCGGTTTCATGGCGGCTCGAACGAGAATCGGCTCGCCGTTCGACATCCCCCCCTCCAGCCCACCAGCCCGGTTGGTCTTCCGGACAAAACGGCGATCCTCGTAGAAAATCTCATCATGTGCGTCGTACCCGAATCGTGCAGCGCCTTCAAATCCCAGACCGATCTCTACGCCTTTGATCGCCTGGATACTCATGACAGCTTGGGCCAGCCGCCCGTCGAGCTTGCGATCCCAGTGGACATAACTACCGAGGCCGGCAGGCGGATTAAGGACGACGACCTCGAAAACACCGCCGAGACTGGTCCCCTTATTTTTTGCCTCATCGATCTGACGCATCATCGCCTCAGCCGCCTGTACATCAGCGCAGCGAACCTCAGAGACCTCGGCGCGTTGTTGGATTTCCGCGAACGACAGACCATCCGTCTTCGCCTTTACAGGACCGATTCCAACAACATGGCTGAATACCTCAACGCCGAACTGTTGCAGGAACCGCTTGCATACGGCCCCCACCGCTACACGGGCGGTCGTTTCTCTGGCACTGGCTCGCTCCAGGACATTACGAATATCCTGTTGCCCATACTTGAGCACGCCGGTCAGATCCGCATGCCCAGGCCGAGGGCGGGTGACGGGTCCCTTGGGATCGGGCTCGTTGCCAAGCGGTGCGGGATCCATCGTGCACCTCCAGTTTGCCCAATCGCGATTCGCGATCAGAATTGCGATTGGCCCACCCATGGTCAGACCATGGCGAACGCCGCTCACAATATTAGCCTCATCCTTTTCGATCTGCATTCTGCCGCCGCGTCCATATCCCTGTTGCCGTCTTGTCAGTTCAGACGTAATCTCTTCAGCGGTCAGCGGAAGGTTGGCGGGGATACCCTCTACGATCGTTGTCAGCATCGGCCCGTGCGATTCTCCGGCAGTCAGAAAGCGCAACATCGCATCACCTGGTTACCGGTTCTTGTGGTAGAGGGGCAGACTGGATAGTGGAACGCTGCAGCAGATACGCGACGCAATTCTGTGCGAAGCGATCTCGATCCTTCCAGTCGCCGGTAAGCGTCATATCCAATGCAATCGCCAGGACGGTTCCCGAGCCTACGCTCTGTTCAGCAATCAGCGGCATTGGCCGGCGTCCTCCCCCCTCAATGACCCGACCGCCAGGGTCTCCTCCGCCGACAAAGGCGGCCTTCGATGCCTTGCGGTACTGCGCAATCTCCTGAGCCCCACTGTTCAGGTCCAGCTCATTAAAGAAGGCCATCGTCGGGATGATCACGTCTTTCAGGATTGGATGATCGGGTCTGAAGATCAACGTTGGACCGAATGGATGAGTGAGCCAGTCATCTCGAGTCGGCATAAGCGGTAACAGGGTTGCGAATGGCGTCCCGGCATATCCTCCGCTACCGTATGCCTGTTTACCGCCGCTTACCAGCAACGTACCGCCACCTGCGAGATAGTCTGCAAGCTCGTTGCGCATCGCCTCCGGAATCGCATCGTAGCGTATGTTCGAGAGGATCACGACCGCAAATGCAGCCAAGGGCGCATCCCCAAGTTCGCGCCTGACGGTGCCTCCGGTCCTCGACTCTACGTCCGACCATGTGATATACGAATCATCTCCCAACGAGAGGATCGTTGGTCCGCTCTCGGCTGGAAGTGCCTGCGGCGAACTGAGGGCCACAGCCAGCAGGACCCCGATCGCTCCAATATGCCTCTTGCCGGGCTGAGCCGCACGATTGCATGATTGACTCACAGAGACTCCTTTTCGCTTCGCATTTTACCTTAACTGAGGGACGGAAAAAAGGGGAAATCTGGGGACTCGACGAAGAGGATGGGTGGCGGATAATCTAGCTACATAAAGGGCTTTGCCGACTTGGAATGTGTCAATGACCTTGAGGGTGCGCCGTGCAAGGTGAATCAACGCAGTCGGCGCACTATCACTATTATTGGCACAGCCCTCTGTGCCAATAATAGTGAGACACCTGCCCCCCTGTAAATTAGTGTAGAGGGCATGGAGGATAACACACGATGAGAACTGAAACGATCAACGCGCAGAAATAAGGACGGCGAACCGGATACCCTTCGTGGTTCAACCACCTTACCAAGATAGCGACCCAGGGGTGCGTAGCGACGTAGCGCAGGGATCTGCGTAGGAAGGCTAGCATGCGTGAGCTTAACGGCCTCTGGCCACTTATCACCGCTCTTGTCTGACGAGCGTGATCGTTGCGAACATTGCCCATGTTGTCATCCACGGCCGCATCCGATTTTCCACCCAACGCCACAAACCGAAGGCTGACTCTGGCATCAGGCCCGCAACGAAACCCCACCCGACACCAGGTACCGGAACGGTATGCCTGGCTTGATGCTCAGGAGCTGCCACTCGGGAAATTCCCGCTCGAATTTATGGCAGTCTCTTTCAAAGATCATCCAGGAAATCGCGCCATTCGCTCCGGAGAGCGGCCCACTCCGTGGGAGTTCCCATTCATTATCTAGGATCATCAACGTGTCGCCGCTGGCCGCCGCCCCCGAATGTATAACGAACCAGAGAATTCGCGCAATCCCGGAGTCTGTTCCAACCTGCGCCCGATCCAGCTCACCAGTGGAATAAGCAGCGCCGGTGTGGCCGGGTGTAACCAATCGAAAGGGACGATCTCAATGTATTCAAATCCAGCTTTCGTTATCAGTCGTTGCAACCGCCGGCGCACGAAGGCGGTTTCGTCTGGTGATACGTAGGGGAAAAGAAACTGGGCGTGTCGCTCAAGATACACCTGAGGGTTGAGCATATTTGGCTCGGCAAAACTCATCACTCGGCCTGGCTTGAGCAAATCATAAATTTTGGACAGTGCCGGCTCAATCTCCAGGTGATGCAAGAAGGATGAGCCGATCACGGCGTCAAAGGGCCCCTCCAGATCACAATCCTCAAACCGTTTTTCTAAGAATTGAACCTGATCTTCTGGTAAGCTGCGCGCCCTGGCCCGAGTAAGCAGTTCCGGCGAAATGTCTACGGCTATGATGTATGCACCAGTTTGAGCGAACATTTCGGTGAACATCCCTGTGCCGCAGCCGATCTCCAACACGCGCATGCCGGGCTCTAGTTCCGCACCTGTGGCAATCAGGTCCGCTCGCCGCTTTGCTCGCAATCGCCCTGCCCGCGTACCCCACCCCCAGATCAATTCCGGGTCGCTCTCTGCCAACTTCTTGCCGTGAGCAATCTCGTGGATTGTGCGATCTGAAGCCATCGTTCATCTCCTGACGATAACGATTTCGCTGAACATTGCTAAATGGTTCATGCAGGACGAAAATGTATGCTCCAAACGGCGCTAGAATCTAAAACTCCAACTGGGCATCAAACTGCGCATGGAAACGCCGCCGGAGACCAGGTAGCGGAACGGCATAAGCGGCTTTATGAGACGTACCTGCCACACTAGGTATTCTCGCTCGAATTGGTCCCGATCTCTTTCAAAGATCATCCATGGGAGCGCGCCATTTGCCCCGGAGAGTGGCCCGTTGGCTGGACACTCCCATTCAGTTGCCTGTGGCCGAAAAGGCTCGTGGTGCAAATGCCTATAGACCAGCCTCGACCAGGACGTTACCCAGGGTTCGATCATCACCATTACGCCACCTGATCTCACTCACCGCGCGGCCTCCGTAAAGAAGCGCCGAGGCTGCGGTAAATGGTGTAGCACGTCCGTCATCACGATGCCGCACAACGCCCCATCGGCAAATGGCAACCGAGCCCCATCCAGTACGACCCTGACGCCCGGGCAATAGAAAATCTCCGAAGTGATCAGTCCGGGAATAAAGTCGCTCAGGAAACCCGCGCCCGATCCCAACTCCAGAGTCGGCTCTTCACCGGCTGGCAGAGCAGCGGCAATGGCCGCATACCATTCTTGATAGATCTGCCGCAGGAAACTCTTTTCCTGGATGATCTGTCGACGAAGTAAGGTCGTGCGCGGGTCGTCAATATCCAGCCCCCGTGTCAGGGGATGCGCCAGCCACGCTTTGAGCATTGATCCTACCTGTGCCAGGTCACACGAACTTGATCCGTCGGGCGGCAAACAGTACCATCTTCAATAGCAGCCAGCCATGCTTCCAGCGCTGGATGTTGGTGGTGCCGTACGTGCGCTCCCTGTAGCGAATGGGCACCTCCACGATCCTCAGATTCAACTTGGCGGCGCCGAACAACAGGTCAAAATCGCCGAACGGGTCAAAGTCGCCAAAGTGCGCCCGGTTGGCTGCAATCCGCTCATAGTCAGCCTTCCGCAGCGCTTTCGTGCCGCACAGCGTGTCCTTTATGGGTTGCCCCAGGAGCCACGAGAAAGCCAGACTGAAGAACTTATTACCCACCAGGTTCATGAAACGCATAGCCTGTTTCTCCATTGGGTAAACCAACCGCACGCCGTTGACGAACTCCCCCTTGCCAGAGCACAGCACCTCGTAGAAGCGGGGTAGATCCTCCGGCGGTACTGTCAAGTCTGCATCTAGGATCATTAATACGTCGCCGCTGGCCTGAGCAAGGCCCGTCCGGACCGCATCGCCCTTGCCCACGCCGGTTTGCTGAAGCAACTTACACCGGCGCTCGGGATGATCAGCAATCGCCTTTTCGATTGCTGCAAACGTATCATCTTTGGAATGGCCTTCAACGAATATCAGTTCAACTCCACGGCCCATTTCCGGTGTGCGCGTAAAGATCTGGGGAATGTTACCCGACTCATTACGGGCTGGAATGACCACTGATACCAGCGGCTCCTCGGACGGCAGCTCCCGTTGCGCCTTGGGTTGCGCCACAATAACATTTGTCAGCGCCAGTAGCTTGAACGGCCAGACCTTCACCAGGTAGCGATTGGTAAAAGCAGCCAGAAGCGGCGTCGGCAAGGGCCAGAGGACCTCCTCCCAATGTCGGATGATCTCCATGTCGGCCAGGCGTAACAGGCCGGCTATATCTTCCACGGTCAACCAGTTCTGCTGGAGTATCGGCTTAGCCAGCCCAAGCCTCCTGGCAACAGCCAGCGGCAGTTCCCACAATCGGCTATATATGTTGAGGATGATCCGCGTCCGTGGGGTCGCCAGGCGGGCGACTTCGTGGAATACGGCTTGCACATCCCAGAGGTCATTGACCAGATCCGAGAGAATGATGACATTAAACGTCTCGTCCAGGCTGAGGCTGTGTGCGTCGGCCTGGATAAAGCTGAGTTCTGGATGCAACCGCGAGGCGCGCCTGATCATTTCACCCGAGAAATCAACCCCTACCCCTACTGACGGTTTGAGCTCTGCCAGCAAATTCCCCTGGGCGCAACCGATTTCGAGCACCCGTTGCCCTGGGGCCACCAGAAACTGATAGATCTGCCCAAGCCGCCGGTGATAATACCGATCCCATCCCGCCCAAGAATCCAAGCGGCGGGCAAACGCGTCCCAGTGCTCACGACGTGCCGCCAGGTAACGCTGGCGTACGTCTCTTGCCTGATTGCATCCGTCATCGTTTCTCGCGATGCACCGTGTGAGCAATCGCCTACTCTACAGAAATCCGTGTAATTCGGTGGGACAGCCTGAAACAAAACGTTAATGAACTACCTCGCGGCAAGCCGCGGGGTATCAACCCTCAACGAAATGAATGATGCCAGTACTAGGGGGACGGTATCAGGGGCGATTTCTCAGCGCCTACCCCTTTTGTTGCGGTCTTGACCTTTCGATAGCACAGTCGAAGGCCAGCCTCGGCGTTCTTGAGTTGCTCAAGGTCCTTGAGAAACCGTGCAGGCACCGGGGAATCGAGTGCCGTGTTATCATTGGGGGACAGGGTATTTGGATCGTCCGCTTGGAATTTTCCCAGGCGTTTCCCTTTGACAGAGATTTCAATATCGATCCACGGTCGCCATGAGATTTTAGAAAGGTTCGTAATCACTCCAATCAGACGGCCATCCACGATCTCGACTTCGCTCACGGAGAATTCAGCCGGCTCCCCCGGGCACAGCCCCTCGCCTGACCGACTCTTGAGTACACGCTCAGGATCAATCCCGATGACGTCTCGTCGATCGAACCTGCTCAGATCATCTCGCTTGAGCCCGTGGACTTCACCGCGCTTCTCCTCAACAACCCTGGCGTTCACAAAGCTCTCACCGCGATTTGTAATCAGATAGTCTTCCAGAGGCATACGGCTGCTCGACGGCTTCAATACAGGTGGCGTTTTTGTTCCAAGGATGGCGTAGACATCGTCGACGTTGACCTCTCCGAAGTTGCCATTGATCGTACTCCAAAAGATTTGGCCCTCCGGTTTTCCTTGTGTACAGTCTTCTGTCTCGTCTAACGCAAATCCCGTTGCACCGCCTGTGGCTGATTTACTGGGTTCATTCGACCGCATACCCTCCGCAACACCCTTATCGCCTATCTGGCTTGTCGAAAAACGACAATTATCAGCGATAATAAAATGTCCCCCCTTCAGATAAATGAGGTATTCCGCCTCAGAGGCCGAGGAGAACCCAAGCAGGAGACTCACAGCCAGCATGGTTGTCCGACAATGCAGCCTCATGACGCTACAGACCCTCGCAACGCATCGGCTCAGTCCGTTCGTAAGCATTGAGTTGAGCCGTCCATCGCGGCTATCAGTCGAAGGAGAGGAAGCCGTTCCGCCTCCGACACAAGGAGTGTGAGGTCACACAATACCTTGAGCCTGTTCGGAAGACATGAGGAGTCGGCAGGTTGACAGTCGGGAAATCTTGCGTACTCCGCAAACAGTGCTAACCGTCTTGCGGTAAGAAGATCGCTCAGCCCTCGTTGCTCATCAAGTAAGATACGATGATAGTCAGCCTGTTCCGAACGAATCTCCTGTTGCAACGCAACGATCGACTCCTGCAGTATGGTGATTCGATCCAGAAGCTCGCTGCGAAGGGCGCTCTGTTCGTCAGTGCTTATCCGATCGTCTCTACGAGATTGTCGCTCTTCCGTATCGCGGTCCAGGTGGCGAAAGATGATCTCCGTTTCAGCTAAACTATGCTGAAGTTCCTGCAACTGTTGCCGTTTTGCTGTGAACGTTCCTGATCCCTCGGAGGGCACCTCGAGTTGTAATGCGGCAAGCTCTCGTTCTGTCCGATAAAAAGCGTCTCTGAGCCTGATGAGATCATTCGGGGTTCCGAAGGCGATATACTGTACTGTTGCCTCTCGTATCCCTGTGCCCGACTCCGTCTGAGCAGTCGATTCGGCGCAGATCGGTGTTGACAACGGAAAGAGTGTAATCAATCCGATCGCCACAAGAAGAAGGGGCATCTTGAACGTTTGCTGACGACAACTCATTGTCGTGACCGCGCCGGGGTGATATTTCAGTCCTAGAGCCGAGACTCCTGGAGGATTGAAGGGGTCAGGAAAATCAGAAGCTCAATGCGCTTATCTTCGACCGTATGACGCTTGAAGAGCCAGCCAAGACCCGGGATATCGCCAAAACCAGGCACTTTATCCTCAATGACGTTTTCGGTAGATTGAAGCAGGCCGCCGATAACCAGCGTAGATCCGTTCTGAATCAGGACATTCGTTGTCGCCTTCCGTGTGTTGATCGGAAATACAAATCCTCCGACGAAGTTCACCTGGTTTCCAGGAAACGATCGTTCCGCTTCAACCTTCATCGAGACCCGGCCATCAGGCGTAATATGCGGCTTGACCTTGAGCCTGAGAAAGGCATCCTGAAACTGAACCACTGTTCTTCCGGAACTGTCAATCGTGGTATATGGAACCTGTGTCCCCTGCTTGATTTCAGCTTCCTCATTATCCTGGGTTGCTATCCGTGGCGATGACAGGGTTCTGATTTTACCTTCGGTCTCTGCTACAGAAAGCTGGGCCCCTACAAGGAATCGATTCGCAAGGCTCCCGATAGTCATACCAAGCGCGAAATAAGGATTCGCTGCGGGAAGATTCATGGCAAGCGGCACCGACCCAAAGGGGGCACCTCCTCCGCTCACAGGTGGAAGTCCGGTATTTTCAGGAAATTGCATCGTTCCACTTCCACCGAATACCGATGACCCTGTTGTACTACCAGGACTTGACGGAATCCCCGCACCTCCCCATTGAATCCCAAGGCCCTGAGAGAAGTCGCGGGTCGCCTCGACAATCCGTGCCTCGATCAGAACCTGCGGTGTTGGAATATCGATCTGCTTCAGCAGCGTTTCTATCCGCTCTACAGCCTCTGGAAGATCTTTCACGATGACGCGACTTGAGCGCTCATCAACAATGACACTGCCTTGGGTCGTCTTGAGCGTCGCCAGATGCGTTTTGAGATCAGCCGCCTTCGCGTAATTGAACGGTATCAGCTTTGTCACAAATGGCTCCTTCGGCGGCGTATCGAGCTCTTTCGCAAGGGCGGCCATCTTCAGACAGACAGACTGCACATCATTGATAATCAGGGTATTGGTCGTCTCCTCTACATCTATAGTTCCCAGCCGCGTCTTTATCCGATCCAGATGTTTTTTCATATCCTGGACTTTCATATGTGCCAGACGAATGACCTTTGTACATGAAGACTCTTCAGCATAGCGCCGCTCATCCTCCTCGGCTTTTCGCTTTGCATCCTCAACTTTTCGCTTCGCCTCCTCGGCTTTCCGCTTCTCATCGTCTATGCGCAGATTTTTGAGTGCAGCCTGTTCAATATCCTTTGCCCGGTCTTCCTTCGTTTTCTGGATGTCGCCCTTCGACCCGACATAGATCAGATTACCGTCCTGTTCGTAACTGAGTCCTTTCGCCCGGAGGATCACATCCAGCGCTTGACGCCATTCGACATTGTTCATGCGCACGGTGACATCGCGTTCCTTCCGATCCTTGAGACCATGCGCTACAACGATGTTCAGGCCGCTGACCTCAGAGATGAGGCGAAGCAGATCATCGAGATCGGCCCCCTTGAAATCTAACGATATCCGCTTGTTGGCTACAGGGATTTTTGGCGGTGCAGCCACCGGAGCGGTCGGTTGAACATCGGTAGCCGATGGCGATGGTAATGCCTCTTTTTCAGGTGAATCGGCAGGTTTGCGGCCGCTCTGTTTGGCAGGTTGTGCGAGAGTCAGCTTCTTTGCCGACGGCGCCTCAGGCGCCGACGAGGGCGAAACCGGCGGTTGAATTTTGGCAGATGGCTTGGTCCCGATGGCGGGTTCAGCCGACTTCACATCAAGCGGTACCTGCCCAGGGTGTTCACCGGGTCGTACCACCGACTCGGTGATACGCTCGAGTCTGGCCGAATCTTGCGCGGTTGACGTCTGCTCAGAGGCCTGGGTACTCACCAGAATCTGCAAGCCGTTCTGGATCACCTCGACACGGTACGGCAGCAACTGTCTCAGATCGAGCGTCAGACGCAGGATCGGAATGGGCTGTTGCTGAATCTGCATCGTCTGGACTTGCAGGATAGGAGAGTCGGACGGCACGTCAATAGCCTGACTCATCGTGTATCTGGCATGCGGAAGATCGATGACGAGGCCTGGCGGGGTGTGCGCCACAAACGATGTATAATCGATCAACGATCCGTCGGCCGTCACAACGATGAGCGTCTCGTCGGCTGTACCCGCCTTGACCTGTATGCCAGTTATCTCGACAGATGATCGAGAGGCAGAAGCGGTCTGGCTCGTCGATGGCTCGTCAGAGGATTGCTGCGATGCCCCGTCCGTCGAGACCTTCGTCGTGGCACAGGAAGTAAAAAAGATGAGGCAGACCACGCCTGCGCACAGACGCTTCCACACGCTGTTGTTGGCTGTCGTGACCCTCATCTTATTCGACCGGACGTATATGCTTTTCAACATAGCGTGTCAGCACCTTACCTTCCGGATTCTTTGTTCGCATTTCAAATACCACTTTATCCCTGGTGATCTTGATCACCTTGGCGGAATCAACCACATCGTTTTCCCGAATGACATAGCCAACGCTTGGTAGTGAATCTGACTCTACCAACGCATAAAAGGTCTGGGCCTCCCGTATAATCCCTGTCAACCTCAAATGTACCGTCTGGAGTTTGTCTTCCATCAGGCTGGAAGACATCCGAAACGGATCGCGGCCCTCTCGTGATTGATAGGTAGCGGGACTTTCCTTTCCCTCGACAGGTAAGGAAGCGATGGGAGGCACAGGTATCACCGGATTCTGAACCTGCGCAGGAGACCCTGGCGGCACTGCATTGCTATTACAGCCCAGGGCAGTCGCGAGCAGTAAGACCATCATGCTGCCGATAACCCCTCCTCGTTGAGCGTAGTCCAGGGCAGGCGTACGGCGACGTCTATTTTGCTGGTGTTGTCGGCCCACCAATCTTAGCTCCTGAAGCGGCGGCATCAGTTTTCATCGCTGCCGAGAGGAAGGTGTAGGTTACGACGCTCATGTCGGCCTGAATACTATTTTTAGATTTTTGGCCTTTCGCTGCCGGGCGAATAGTCAGGTCGGCAACATTGACAATCCGTTCCAATCGGCCGAGTCTCTCAAGGAGAAGTCCGAGGTCGTGGTAAGTTCCAGTCACCTTGAGCTGAACCGGAACCTCTGCATAAAATTCCTTTGCCACAAGCGCCCCAGGCTTGAATAAGGTCACATCAAGATCTGTCTCCAGGCCAAGGCTTGCAACCTTTTTCAATAACGATGGGATCTCCTTCTCGGTCGGAAGCTGCCTAAGCGCACGGCGGAGGCGTGTCTCCAGCAGGCTCAGCTCTTGCTCCATGCGCGGTTTTTGTTCGGCGATCTTCCGGGTCTGTTCTGCTTCCGCCCTCAGTCGGAGCAGTTCCGCCTGAGCCTCGCTCCGTGCGGTCCATTCTGATTGGAGTAAAAATTGCCAATAGAGCCCCACCACCAGTACGCCCGCAATTACGCCGAGCGCGACTTTTTGCTTCGGCGGAATGTTCGCAGTGTAGGCCGCCAGATTCATGGAGGACAGCATCGTTCTCCCTTTTGTCTACCCCGACAATGCCGCGGAAATCTCGAACCGTTCGACCGGTTTTCCCTCGTACAGTTCGAGCTCTGAGAATTTGAGCTCAACGTTGTCAACCATCGGCTTGAGTCGCTGAAGCGACAACATCAACTCCGCCACGACGAAATGCGAGGAGGCATATCCTTGAATGATCAGTTTTCCCGAGGCTTTGTTGATTCCAGTAAGCCACCCGCCTTCAGGCAATGCCTGATTGATACCGTCGAGCAGGAGAACCGGAGTGTTTTTGGCGCCGGCCAATCGCTGAACCAGTATCAGCCGTTCATGGAGAAGTTTCTTATCGCGCGCATACTGTTCAATTAATTTAACAACTTCCTTATTTCTGGCGATCTCGCCTTGCACGACGACGATCTCCTCCCGAAGCCGTACGACGTCCATCTTGATCCAATACCAGCCTCCGCCCAATACGGCTGCGGCGAGCACCACTGCGGAAATAATCGTTGTCTGTGGGATCGCGACGCGAGACTTGCGTCGTCGTTCTTCACGCGGGAGAAGATTGATCCGGATCATCAGGCATCATCCCTAGGCTCACGAAGAGCCAGACCCACCGCAACGGTCATCTGAGGAGCAATCTGGGCCAACTGCTGAGCATTAAACTTCTTGGGGTCAGTTGCAATATGCTGAAAAGGATGAGCGATCTCAACAGAAAGCCCAAGCGCTCCGGAAAGAGCTGGTACCAAGTCCCGCAACAGCGCACAGCCGCCGCTTAACACCATCCGGTGAATCGCCTTTTTTTCGCCCATCGAATAGTAGAAATCGAAGGAGCGTCGGATCTCTTCCGCTAACTCGCTGGTGGCCATCTCAATCGTATGCTTGGCGTCTGCCACGCTAAACCCCTGAACCGACTCGCCCTTCTTGATCGCTTCGGCCTGCTCAAAGGTTAATCCCAGACTCTTCTGTAACGACTCGGTGTGTCGGTTGCCTCCGAAGGAGCTATCCCTGGTAAAGTCCGAAATCCCGCCGTCAAGGATATTGATATTGGTAAGGGCCGCTCCAATGTTCACGAGCGCCACCACCTCATCCGGCTGCAACTGCCTGAGCATCGTAAAGCTGTTCTCGATAGCAAAGGCATCAACATCGACAACCGCTGTAGTAAGTCCGGCCGCTGTAATAGCAGCAAGATAGGCGTTCAGCGTCTCTTTTTTGACGGCGACCAGCAACACGTCCATCTCCTGCTCGCCTGGACCGGCCTCTTTGAGGATCTGAAAATCGATGTTGACATCCTCGATCGCGTACGGAACGTGCTGTTCGGCCTCCCACATGATCCCTTTACGAAGTTCCGCCTTTTTCATCTTCGGGATCTTGATCTTTTTGATGATCACCGAGTGACCCGAAACAGAGCACGCGACGTTCTTGATAAGAATCCCATGCTTGTCAAGCAGTTGCCGGATTGTGCTGCTGACTGCATCGGCGTCCATAATGACCCCATCGACGATCGTCTCGGGTCGGATTCCAGCCATACCACATTCGACCATTCGATAGCGATTGCGTATTCGTTCGAGCTGCACGGCCTTGATACAACTGCTCCCGATATCTAGCCCAACGAGCGCTTGATGACCGCGAGACCATAAAGGCATGAGCGTATCCTATAGCGTAGCGCCTGTTCCACAACCTTCCGTTTGACTAGCGACGGGATCAACGCGATCACAAAACGTTTATCGTTTCACTGTCCATCCGTGCGACAGGAGCCTGTCGTACCGTGAGTGTGTATCTATAGAATAGGTGGTTAGATAGAGTTTACCACTACTTAATACAATATGCGTCAATATAATACTACGAGCGACAAAATTGGTCAACCCTCGAATAAACAGCCCCTCGTACGGGACGAGCTTTATCTATCTCTATGCTGAATTTGACGACAGGACGATGATGATCTTCTAAAGAAAGCGAGGAGTTACTGCACTCTCGTGGGCGAGACGACGTTCACCAGCGTCAGGCTAGTTGGATCGGTCTCGGCTGGTGACCAGGATAATATAGTCCTTAATGAGGCTCACAAAATCACCCTGCCATATAATTTCATACGTATCGAGCGACCTGATCGTCACATCAGACACTGGGATATGGACGCGATCTGCCCTCTCCAGAATGTCAAAGAGTCCCCAGTCGTGGCCCGCCTTGACCGGCGCGCTGATTTTCCCGGTAATACGATACCGATCAGCCTAGAACTCTACCTCGCACATATTGTCGCCAATCTGTTCCGTCATCACCCCATCGCCCTCCCCTATCCAGCCTGCTGCTGCGGGCGTCTCTTAAGGATCTCGATGCCAAACCGCTCATCTTTCAGCGGTTCATTGAGTATGCGCTCCTCGGTCACATAGTCACTCTCTACCCACTCCATAATCTGCCTGCCATAGCTCGGATCGGTCCCAAAGTACCCGACTCCGTATTCTTGGGTCATCCTATGTACCAGTAGAATAAAATCTGGAGGGTGAGTCTTCAGGGACTCAAGAATGTTTGCCTCCCCATACATAGTCATCGCTGAGGGCACGAAATCAATGTACAGTGTTGGGCTTGATCGACGCGAGAGATAGTTGAGCATCACGCCCTCCGGCAACGCCACAAAGGTGGCCCCCGGTGGCATCAACAACTGAATACGCTGAAGTGTCCGTGTGACCACACTCCCCGTAAGATCCCATTGTGGCCCGTATGTAACAATCGCATCACCATCATTACCTACTACGTAATCCTTTCGGCTATAGAACACATGTGAGCCAATCAGATAAAAACTAATGTCCAGCAGCACCATTGCCATCGTAATCTTTCGAAAAAGGTCTCCTCCTCCGCACAACCTTCGCAAGAGCCCTGGGACCATCCACACAGAACATGCCACAAGTAAGATGGTGGCAGGCATGGCAAGGACGAAACCGTAATGAAACAGCCGTGGGTATAGAATCATTTTCCCCAGTAATACGAAGGACAGCACAGCCCACATGGCCAGTGGCACAAGCCTGATAGCGATGTGCGACTCAGTACGTCGTCTGATATACCCCGTAATAATTGCAATGGCGGCTACAAGAGAAAACAGGGGTAGAGGCGGACCAATCAGAAGAAATGGTATCCCCAATTGTCCTGTGAATAGATCCGGCGCCAGAATTAGCTTCGCAAGGAGTGCAATTACAACAAGCAGGACACTCAGCCACGTCTTCTGAAGTCCTCGCCTTGCGTCGGCTGCCGTCACTGCTCCAACCAGCAGCATGATACCGGCAGATGCTTGAGCCATCCTCAGTAGATTACCACCAGGATCAGAGAGCCCCATACCGTGTTGTTGAAAATGATCATTCACTACGTTAGTCGTCAACAGCGGCATCCATGTTCCGGCAACGCCACGCAACGCTTGTATTGCCGGCATTCGCACGGAAAGAAACGCAATAAATGAGGCGATCGGCAGCAATGTCGCTCCAATAAAGGCGAGGCTCGTTATACCTGATCGCCGCCCCATGGATCTACCAGAGATCTCCAATAATCCAAGTCCGATCGCCGCGGCCGCAGTCGCCGCAAGAAATATCTCCGCTTTCGTGAGAAAGACCAAACCGAGACAGAGTCCAGCGAGCATGATAAGGTAAAGCTGTCGATAGCGAACGTAACTGGCAAAAAAGAAGATCATCCCTACCGCAAAACCTATACCGTGCGTTATCTCGTGAGAATAGGGACTGACAAAATTATAATTACCCCAAGGCAAATACTGACCAAATCCGAACACGCAGAGAAATGTCATACTCACTACAGTCGCCGTAAGGTGATCGCAAGCATCGCGGAAGATCGTATAAATGAGGCATGTAATCGCGGCCAGAATCACCAGATTGGCGAAGATCAGCGTGGTGAAGGAGACGCCGAAGAGCTGGAACCAGAGTGAATTCAGGTATGGTGATAACGGGCCATGAAAATAGTTGATATCCGTATAGAGGACCCTTCCCAGCGTGAGCTGCCATGGTACGTACAGCTCGCGGCCGAAGTCAACGAGCAGATCCGGCCATTTGCGCCAACTCCATATCGTTAATAACAGGAAGCTGGTCGAAATTACGACCGGGCCGCACCACGGACCCCACCACGCAACACTAATACGTTTCGTGTGGCTCACGGACCTCATTGTGCAACTTCCCTCATCCGATTGCGTCATTGTTCTGTGTACCTATAACTCAGGACACCGGGATGGCCGTCAGCGCGAGAGTCGGATATACCAGTCGATCAGCCAGTCTCCTGCAAACATGGCGACCACGGCGCCAATCGCTAAATACGGCCCGAACGGGATGAGATCCTTCCGCGTCACGACGCGGGCGGCAATCAGCCCAAGCGAAATGAGGCCGCTGGTGATCACGGCGAAAACAAAGGTGACAAACATGAGCTTATAGCCCAAAAAGGCGCCGATCATCGCCAGCAGATTGACGTCGCCTCCACCCATGCTTTCCTGCTTGAATATCACTTCTCCGTAAATCGCAACGAAATAGACCAGCCCCGCACCCATCAGTACCCCCAGTGCCGCATCCTGCGGTGAAGGATCCAGCGTGAACAGACTGCCGATCAGTCCGAGGGGGATGCCCGGCAATGTGACGGCATGGGGGATCATCTTGTGTTCAAGATCGGTAAAGGTCACGACGACAAGGGCAGACAGAAGCACTAGGAGCAGAACTGATCTAACACCAAACCCAAATCGCCATACGGTCAGCAGAAACAGCGCTCCAGTCAAGGCCTCAACGGCGGGATACCGCCAGGCGATCCGACTACCGCATGAGTGGCACCTACCCATCAACAGCAAAAAGCTGACTAGCGGGATATTATCGTACCATCGAATGGGGGCATCGCAGTACGGGCAATGAGAACCAAGGTGAAGAAGAGTTGTTTTCCTTGGAAGGCGATAGATGCAGACGTTAAGGAAGCTCCCGACGGCCAGGCCGATCAGGAGGATGAACAGGTAAGGATTCAAAGCGTTGACAGAGCCATAGATATGGGCCTGACAGCGTCAGGATGGCATTAGTTTTGGTCCTGACTGGTGGCCATGACAATAAATACCTTATGGAGAGCGAGAAAATTGCCCTGCCACACAGCTTCCTTTGTATCGAGCGTCATTATGGTAACATCCGTCACAGGTATAAAGGATCGATCCGTCTTGTTCATGATATCAGAGAGTCTCCAGGTGCGGCCGACCCCAACCGGCATATAGACCTTTCCGGTAATACGATACCGATCTGTCCAAAACTCGGCCTGAATAAAAGGAAGGCCCTTCTTTTCCCACGGTTCAATCTGATCCATTTCCCCCCTCCCAGTTCCATCAATCCATCTGAATTCGGCGTCCCTGGATACGCTCAATGCGCTGCGTTCAGCACCATATCACTTCATCCCGCCGAATGCCTTGTAAATGAGTATCCACGAAGGACCCAATACGATCAGTAGTGTCGCCGGAAAGATCAGCAGGACCATCGGAAACACCATCTTGACAGGAACCTTGGCGGCACGCTCTTCAGCCAGTTGGCGCCGTTTGGTTCTGAGGGCGTCAGCATGAATGCGAAGCGCGCGCCCGACCCCGGTCCCCATCCGCTCAGCCTGAAGCAGCACCACAACGAGGGACGTAATCTCTGCTATCCCAACCCGGTTCTTGAGTGCTGTCAGCGCCTCCGATCGCGATTTGCCCGCCCTCACCTCCTGAGTGACGATCTGAAACTCATCACTGAGCGCCTGTTTGGTAAATTGCTGTTCCTGCGCCAGCCGGTGGATTGTGGCATCGAGGCCGAGTCCTGCCTCTACACAGACAACCATAAGATCGAGGGCATTCGGCAAGGCATTAGAAATCTCCTCACGTCTCAACTTAGTCCGCTGCATCAGCCACAAGTGTGGGATAAAAAAGCCACCAGCGCCCAGGAGCAGGATAACGGCCAGTTGCTGCGTTCCATCCCATCCTTTAAGATACGGCAGGATCAACAAGAAGACGCCAGACAAGACCGCCGCAAGGAGAAGGCGGCATCCCTGAAAGATGACGACGGCGTTTGCGTGTCTGTACCCGCCTTGCGCCAGAAGCATGCGCCGTTTCGATTGAACCGTCACATCGCGAACCGGCATGGTGCGTCCGAGCGACTCGGCCACGCCTTGCAGCCAGGCGGCAAAGCGGTTGGGCCTTACGTTCGTCTCCGATTCGACTGATGCGGCACTTCTGGCAGCGGCAATATGTTCGAGCCTGATGGCATGAGGGTTCGGAGTGGGGATCATCAACGACATGAGCACCGCAACGCCCAGTGCGGTTGCCACAAAGACTAAGACGATAACGACCGCTATCATACCAGTTTTCTGTCCTTTCCTTAGATCTTAATGGCAATGATTCGCTTGAGGCAGTAGTAGCCCAAGAGCTGCATCGCGATCGCAGCCATCACCAGTTTTTGGCCCAGTTCATCCTGGAACAGGATCATGATAAAACTCGGATTTACGAGATAAATAATCCCTGCTATAACGAACGGTAACGTGCCGACGACTTGAGAACCTAACTTATTTTGCGCTGCCAGGGCCTGAACATGTCGCAGCAGCTTATACCGCTCGCGAATCGTATGGCTTGCATTATTGAGGATCTCTGTCAGATTCCCGCCGACATCACGCTGAATCAGTATCGCCGTCGAGACCAGATTAAAGTCGAAGGATTCGACGCGGTTCGCGTGCGTCTGCAGAGCTTGCCGAAGGCTGCTCCCAAGGCGAAGCTCCTCAAAGGTCATCTGATACTCTGTAGCCGCTGGTTCAGGCATCTCTCTAGCCACTGTTTGAATCCCCTGCATAAACGACTGACCGGCCTGCAGCGATCGAGACAGTACGTCAAGTACATCCGGTAACTGTTCCACATATAGGCTCAGACGCTGCCGCCTTCGGCGACGTATATAGAGTAGCGGCAGACTACCGCAAAAGCCTCCGCCCAGCAGAGGCCAGTACCATGCCGTGGTCCACCGACCGGTAATCCAGCCACCAAGGAACGCCAGCAGCAGAGTCGCGCCAATTACGGTCCCAGCATACGGCTGCAGATCTGCCTGGGCGAGATACCTACTGAACCGGTGCATCACCGGTATTTGGCCTAATATGCGCTGAATGGATGGAAGACTGCTGACCCTGTCGTCGCGAAGGACGCGAACGTGCGTCTCAAGATCGCTTCTGGCGGCAAATCGTTGTCGCAGGCGACGCATCGGCGCCTGCATGGGGCCTGCGTCCAGTGAAAACATCACCATCGCAAGCAAGAACGCGACCAGAAAGATCAGTATAACGGCCAGTATGACCATCGCCTACGCCTGGGCCCTCCGATCAGTCCATGAATAGATCAGCCGGAAGCCTGATACCGGCCTGTAACAGTCGCTCGGCGAACTTTGGGCGGATGCCGGTCGATTTGTGACGGCCAAGCACGGTCCCTTGTTCGTTAATCCCTTGCCGCTCAAAGGTAAAGATATCCTGAGTCGTGATGACGCTGCCTTCCATGCCGACAATCTCTGACACCGCAACGATCCTTCGGCTTCCGTCGCTCAGCCTGATCAACTGCACAATCAGATCAAGCGCAGAACAGATCCATTCCCGCAGCGCCCGCTCCGGGATGCTGATCCCCGCCATCAGAACCATCGTCTCTAACCTGGTCAGTGCGTCTCGCGGTGTATTGGCGTGAATAGTGGAAAGCGATCCATCATGACCAGTATTCATGGCCTGCAGCATGTCAAGCACCTCTGCGCCGCGAACCTCGCCGACCACGATCCGATCCGGCCGCATTCGAAGGGAGTTTCGCACGAGATCACGCTGGGTAATGACACCTGTCCCCTCGATACTTGGCGGGCGGGTCTCCAGGCGTACGACATGATCCTGGTGAAGCTGTAGCTCTGCGGAATCCTCAATCGTAATGATCCGTTCCGTTGCCGGGATGAAGCCTGACAGGATATTCAAGAGGGTCGTCTTTCCAGAGCCTGTTCCGCCAGACACCAGGATGTTCAATCGCGCCCGCACAGCCCCCGACAGCACCTCAGCCATCCCTGGGGTCAGACTCTGCAAATCCAGTAGATTTTTCATCTGAAGCGGGTCCGTCCCAAATCGGCGGATCGAGAGGACAGGGCCGGTTAATGACAGCGGAGGGATAATAGCGTTGACACGCGAACCGTCCGGAAGACGCGCATCAACCATCGGCGAGGATTCGTCAATCCGCCGGCCTACCTGCGAGACGATTCGATCGATGATCTGCAACAGGTGCGCGCTATCCTTAAACTGGACCTCCGTCGATTCCAGTTTGCCGAACCGTTCGATATAGACCTGGTTGGGGCCATTGACGAGGATATCTGAGATCTGAGGATCATGCAACAACGGCTCAAGCGGCCCAAGTCCAAGCGTCTCATGCATGATCTCGATAATCAGCCGCGCTCGCTCGGCCCCGGTCAGCGGCATACTTTCGCCGCGAACGAGCGTCTCGATCGCGCGACCGATTTCGCCCTCTAAGACTTCTTGGGGGATGCGTGCAAGATTCGGCAGATCAAGTCGATCGAGCAGCCGCCGGTGAATGCGCGATTTTAATTCCTGATACGCATCGCGACTGACTCGAACCTCCGGTTGAGGAGCGCTCGATCGGGATGGGACGTCCAACTGCTCGAGCGTATCCGGCCCGGCCTGCCGACCTAAACGATCACTGAGTGCCATGATACTCCTTACGGTTGCGTCTTACCCTCTGCCTGAGTCCATAGCCGCTGCGGTGAAATAATGTACGGTCCGCCGCACCCCGCTTTGACAGCATCCGCTGCATCAGTCGCGACCTGGCGACCGCCAAAGAATACCAGATAGGCGAGTCCGGATAAGACCGCCGTCGTCCCGCACAACGCGACCTTCAGCGGGACGTGGACAACACTCAGGAACGCACTGGCTGCCCCGTAGGCAAACTGCGTACCCCAGGACTCCTGTTCAAGCTCGGCCGACGCCAAAGCAGAGGCCGGCAGGCCGATCAGGACGGCTAAAAGCACGTACACGGTCATAACATGAGCGATCCGCTTGCGCGTCATCATCCTACCCCTTTCTCCAGGCTCACATGGTCTGCGACGGCTTCGTACGAAATAGGCCGAAAAGACCTCTCGAACTCTGGGCCGGCTTAGCGTCGGGACCAGACTTATTCTGCAACCGATCCGCCAATTTGATAAAGGGAGCAGCAAGTGCAGATGGTTTCCCGCTGCGAACAAGTGGCTCACCCGCAATCATCGAGGCCGTTACGGCCGTATTCTCAGCAAATTTCCAGAAGATCTGGTGCTTCAGCACCTCTTGAGCCATCTCGGCTGAACGCTCAATCGGGGCAGGGCAGCGATTCAGCAGGATTTTGATCTTTCCGGGGTTGTAGGTAAGCCGGTCAAAGAGATCGAGGCAACGCTGCGTGTGGTACAGGCTCGAGAAATCTGGAGATGCGATCAAGAGGATCTCATCAGCGGCATCAAGGGCAGCAAGGGTGCGGTCATCATAGGTCGGCGCCGTATCCACCACGACGTAGGCAAAACTCGCCTTTAAGAATGACAGGAGTTGGCCTATCAGCAGCGGCTTGATAGGATCGCCATCTTCTATCCGCTGCGGCGCAGCTAACAGCGACAGGCCTGACGGATGCTCACACAGATGGCTCTTCAGATAGAGGGGATCGATCCGATCCAGATTCGACACGACGTCATGAATCGTGTACGTTGGCGTAAGGTTCAGCAGCAGGCTCAGGTCTCCGCTCTGTAAGTCCAGATCGACGGCCACCACCGGCGCGCCACTGCTCTGTGCGAGCGCCATAGCCAGATTGACGGCGATCAGGGTGGTCCCGCGGCCCCCTTTGCAGCCGAACAGCGTGATCACCTTTCCATTAACAGCAGCGTCTGCGGACGCAAGCAATCTCTGTCTGGCAATACGTGAAACGGCGGTCAGCAGCTCTCGTGAATCTACCGGCCGGGTGAGAAACTCTTGCGCGCCGGCACGGACGGCCTTTAAAATCGTTTCCGCGCGCTGATCATCTGCAGTCACGAACACTGCGCTGTGAGGTGATGCGGCAATCAGCCGCCCGATAGCAGCAAACCCGGCATCCGGCGGCTGGCTTAGGTCAAAGATAATGATCGCCGGCCTCAGTTGTTGTGCCAACTGACACCCGGACTCAAGATTTGTGGCCTCGGCCTCTACCGTAAGATTTGGTACATTGGTAAGCAGATCCTGAAGGGCAAGCCGACTATTCGCATCGCTATTAATGATTAATACAGAGAGGGATGGTGGCATCGTCAGGTAACCCGGCTATTGCACCAAGCGGACTGTCTTTAGACCTTCACATGTCGGATCGATCTCTCCCCCCCCAGGCGAACACATCGCTGAAGCGCCCGGTAACGTTCTTCCCATTTGCTGTAACGTCTTCGACAAAGAATCCGCCAACGTTCACAACCGGGATATCTTGCCGTCCGGACTTTAATTCAGCCTGCAGTACAGGACTAAAAAAGGCAATACGGATCAACCGCGGGCTATGGGTAAATGCCGAATTCGCAACGTGACCGCCAGGGTCAGCTCCACCTTCCCATATAGCGGTCGGATCCTGGGCGATGAGTGCCTCCAGGCCCTGTTTTGTCGGTCCCGCCATCATGCCCGTTTCAATCAGCAAATCGTCCCCTATTGCCACAAAGCTTTCTGGGCCGCAAGCAGCGATATTATCTCTATAGGGATCAGCGCCATGAATAGGAGTCCCACGATTGATCGGAGGGAAATCAACCGCATAAAAGAAGCCCGGCGTAATGGCATCTTGCGGACTTCCAATCTTCAGTACGGCCTGAATTCCATTATCTCTTGGCCATTGGTAACCTGTTGTCGTCGCATCGTATATGTCAACCCCAGGGTCGAATTGTCCATTTGGCGGCACAGAGTTCTCAGTATATTTATCAGGGATCGACCAGGGCTTGAAGCAATCGCTGCTGCAGGTATTCAAGATTCTGGCAGTCGCGGTAGCCTTGATGTTCGCGGCATCCCAGCCCCAGGATGTCGCCGTCGCCTGTCCCAGACCAAAGATCTGCAATACCGGCAGGACGAACAGCGGCATCGGACGATCACCATGCTCCTGGGTCCAGCGGTACGTGATGGTGGTCACCTGGTCGGGGTCGGCGGTGTTGGCAGTGCACGCAGGGATCGTTCCGCCGTTGCTGCTACAGGTAAAGACCTCGATCTCACCGTCCAATAGCGTTTTCCCGATTATCGGCGTCTTCGCAGCGAACGCCTTCGCCTGAGTGCTAACACCCGCCGGGTCATCAGGGTCAGTCAACAACTCGTATGCCCCCGCAATCGCGCCGGCATCTGCGGCGGTCTGAGCCTGCTGCCTGGCGACGAAGAGATAGGGAATATCAGTGGCAAACCCCGCAAATGCAAGCAGGACAGCAAGCATAATGGCAGTCCAAACTATAATAGAACCGTTCTCGTTCTTTGAAAATCGATTGATCTTCATCGTATTTTGAAGCCTTCATCTTGCTTTGGCTCCTCCTTCATCAACTTTTGCCGTTTTTCCCGCATGATGAGTACATCATCGCTGGTCAAGCCAGGTACCGCGCGCCTGGCGTTGCGGCTGAGCATTTGTACGTCGTCAAAGGATCGAAGTGCCGCTTGATAGCTTTCCCCTGGATACAGCGTTCGAGTCCCGACAAATTGGGTCAAGATCTCTTGAAATGTCGCTTCAGCGGTCTGAAAGGTCTCAGTGTCAAACTCTGGATACCCCAGTCCACCAACCTGTCTGGACCGCTCGAGTTCCGCCCATGTCGCCCTAAGCCGTGACGAGAGCAGATCGCCCAACGTCGGGTGGATCTGACCTTCAGACTCTCGAATCGATCGCAACGTCTCGTGTACGCGCTGCTCAAGCACAGCGGGCGGGCGTGACGCCTGACTTCTCAACACACCCTGGATAGCGCTTCGAAACTGCTCATCACCAGGAATCTTTAGAAGCGGGTGCGGATCGTCAGCATAGGCAGAGCTGTAGGGAGTGATCGTCGCCGCTACAAGCACCAGCCCCGCTGTCATCAGCCAGGATAGTATTCCTTCCTTCCAGGTTACCATCTGTCGCTTACCTGCCAGGAAACTGACGGAGCTCTTTCGCTTCGTCTGCTGTAGTTTTCATATACTTATCCAAGTTTGGGGCCTGGCCGGCCGCAAACGGCTTCGCAATGTCCGGGGTCACAAAGATGATCAGGTCGGATTCATCCCGCATAAACTTCGTACTCCTGAATATCGCGCCCAGGACGGGGATATCCCCCAGGAGCGGGAACTTCGACAGATTGTTACGGTCCAGACTCTTGATGAGCCCCCCGATCGCCAGGCTCTGGCCCGGCCTGAGGTCCACGATGGTATTTGCCCGCCGGGTTGTCAGCGAGGGAATCGTCGTTCCGCTTATCGTGACGGCATGCGTAAAATCCAGGTCACTGACCTCTGGGGCGATCTTGAGGTTAATCGACCCCAAATCGTTCAGCGTTGGGGTAAAATCTAACTTGACGCCGAACGGCTTGAATTGAATGGTGATCGCGGCGGCTGTTCCAGCCGTTCCTCCCTGGACCACCGGATAGGGAAATTCCCCACCGACCAGGAAGCTCGCGCTGGTGCCGCTCGCGGCGATCAATGTCGGACGGGCTAATGATTTCAAAATACCCTCTTGCTCTAACGCGCGCAGCAGGGCCGTGGTATCGCCTTGCTGAACGATCGCCCCAAGACGCTGGTCGGTCGTCGTTGTACCCCTGCTCGCAATCGTAGACAGAAGACCGCCATGTGTCGCTCCAAAGAATGCAAGGGCAAAGGAGTCGCCGATATGGACGAAATCGAGGCCGATCTCGCGTAGTGCCGAGCGATTCACCTCTGCAATCTCGACCTTCAGCATGATCTGGTGAGGCTCGCCCAGCCGCAACAGATTGATGACCGCTGTCTTTTCCGGAAGGAACGCCCTGGCGATATCGGCAGTTCTGGCGATCAGCGACGGGTCCGATACAGTTCCCGATAAGGTGACCGAGTTTTGCACCGCCCTGATGATGATATCATCATTCGGCGAGATCTCTTTGATCGCCTGTTCGGCCAGGAAAAGATTGAGCTTGACCACGACATCGTAGTAGCGCCGCTTCCCATCGACCCAGACAATCAATGTTGTCGCTCCGGGGGCCTTACCGCTCAAGAGGAGTTGGCTGGGCGGAATAATCTGAAAATTGGCCATCTCGGGATTTGTGACGGACGCTCGCTGGAGCTCACCGGGCAGATCGATGATCATTGAGGTACCTGCGGGCAGTTGTAACTCTACGGCCTCGTACGCAAGGGGAACCTGTGCGTCGGAACCAGAACGTTCGGCTTGAGGGGTGGCAGGCGGGGCCGCCTCCTTCATCGGGGCTTCTGGAGGCGATTGCGGGACTTGGCTCCAACCCCGCGACAGAGGCGTCAGCATGATCGCCATAAAAACGATGCCCATCACGGCGACGCGGATCGCAAACCCAAACTTGCGAGGTCGCCGATCCCTCAGCGACAGCACCTGATCACTTGTCTCGATAAATATCTGTCTATTGAAGCGCATAAGTCTCACGGGTTCGCGTATCCCCACGGATCACATCGACGACTAATACCTTTTTCTCTTGCGGCTCAGCCGCGACAGCCGGGACCGCAACCTTTTTCCGTCCTGCGGCGGCACGAGACGCCACAGGACGCGCAGACGCTGGAAGCTCAGTCGTCTGAATGTCCATGATCGATCTGAGGGCAATATGAATCTTCCCATCATGCAGTGCCCGAGCAAGACGTTCCGCTTGCTCCGGGGTTACGGCCATGGTTACAGTGGGAACCTCGATGTTCTGTTCCCCTTTCTGCTCAAAGCGTTTCCCGACTGCCAGCACCTCGATGTTCTGCAAAATCGTCTCAGAGAGCTTGCCTTTTCTCTGATCGCCCCCGGTTCCCGTTGCAATCACGTCCACCCGATCCTTTGGAAGGATAAAGCCGCTCACCCCGATCACCTCGTTCACGCCGATAGCCATCGCGCGCTTGCCGGACGGAACTATAATCGACATAATTCCCGCAGTTCCAAGATCCTTAGGAAAGAGGCGATGTTCTAAAATTGGCTCTCCCTTAGCAATCCCCACCCTTGCAAGTCTACCTACCACCGACTCTGGTGAAGAGGCCGTCGCCTCAGGCAGTCCCGTCTTTGGCCATTCCCGTACCGCGACAAGAGCATCGGTAAGCCGGGTACCCATAGCAATATCGCTGGCTGCGACCACAACGGGCTGCACCTCAATTCGGCTGCTTTCCACCTCTTGCTCTCGTGTCCGGACGTATCGGACGACAAGTACGCTGGCCAGAATCGCGCAGACCAGCGCCGTTCCAAAGATGGCGATCAGACGATTGGTAGGCATGTGTTGGACGTTCGATTCGGTTTGGATCTCATCAGGTTAGCTCGTAGCGCATAATCGCCGACGTGTGCAACGGGATCGTTCCCTTGAAACTGTATCCCAATAACGGGCCTATCTGCGTAATCCAACTGTACGTAAGATCGATGGTGACTTGCACTTCTTTTGGTGAGCCAGTTGGCGCAGTATTGGCCACAGTGGCCGTAGTAATTCCACTCGCTGTCAGGATATTTGTTGCCCTGGCTATGACGGAAGCATGACCGGCCGTGAGGGCCGGCGTGACCGCGGCAAGCCGTACCGCCTCTCGGGTGGCATGATTCATACTGTTCAGCGTAAACCAGGCGCGACTGAACTCGAAAATCCCAAAGACGAGGAGCAGAAATAGTGGCAGAAAGATGGCCATCTCAACAGTCGTTGAGCCCCTCTGTCCATTATTCAGGTCTACTTTCCCTCTGAATTGACGCATTGTCTTCATTCCAGCGATCTTATCGGGATTCGTTCAGCTCTCGGTCTGAGCGCTAACAGCTCCCAGACCGAGAGCTGAATACATACAGCAGGTTGTCAATTGTCCAGTCCTGCCCTTAAGGCATTTGTGTATTTATCTGAGTGAAGGCATTCTGTACCTTGGACCCAAGACCTTTAATAATCAAAATCGATATCGCCACAATCAGAGCCAACCAGATACCGACCTCTGCGATTTCAGCCCCCTGCTCGTTATTCAGTACCTGCCCTCTTCGCTCTTGAAGCATACTCATGTCTTTCTCCTTCTGATCACAAATTCGGTTAACGAAACCGTACTTTCCTCTTTACAACATTACCCTACTTACCCTCTACAGCCGCTTCGTATGGACCACGGATTGCCACAACGCACTCAGGTCGAGACATACAACTATATCCGATATCAGGGTTTGTCAAGAGATTTTTTCATAACGCCTCCTTTCTTACCTTTTTCTATGCACCGTTATAGAGCTTTTGCCTGCTAGATATTAGGGGTACTCTACTTATAGTATATATACTAGTGTAAATTGTGTCAATACTGACTTATCATAACTTAGTATAGTATGTAGAGATCTATAATAATTCTTATCCCTGTTATGCTGTTCATTACACCGAAGATAACTTCTTGTACTTCACCATACGATACTCGATGCCGTGGTTACGAACAATCCGTACAGGTAATATTGAGATAGTATACACTCAGAATCATCTTGTCTATCGGCTATATGGCGTATTTCTTCATAAAAATAGACCTAAGCCTCATGCAAAGGATGCCGAGTTCGTGCAGCCTGTATCCTGTGAGCGAAAGGGACCAAAGACTCAGGAAAAGGGCGCAACGCATGTAATCCCCTTAATTCTGCTTGACAATAGGGGGCGTCTTTACCTTTAATAGCGTCGCTGGTGTACGCCCATGGGCATGAAACTGTGCGAGGGTGATCGGAACGCTTAGGGGCTTTCGAGGCAATAACATAATGTGGTCTTACACATGAACTCCTTCATAGATCGAGATACGGTGTGGCGCATTGGAAAAGTAATCCTGGATATCTGTGTTCTCACGCTCGTCTTATCCTGGACGACTGCCGATCCCGATTTGTGGGGGCATCTTCGATTTGGCTTAGATATCATCCAGACGGGCACCATTATCCAAATCGACCCGTATTCCTATGTCACTACCGGAGTACGCTGGATCAATCACGAATGGCTGGCAGAGGTACTATTTGCGCTGGCTTGGACAGCCGGCCGCGCGCCAGGGCTGATCCTCCTGAAAATGATCGTTGAATTTCTCACCTTTGGTCTCCTGTACCGGCATCTGCGCGCCATGCAGCTCAGACATATTCAGGCGACGATTTTACTACTGCTCATGGGGTCTCTTCTTGCTGTGGTTTTTTCTTCAAACGTACGCCCACAACTCTTCACCTTCCTCTGCTTCACACTTATACTGCTTATCATTCGACGCGCTGAGCTCGGCGCGTACCGCCGGCTCTGGGCGGCGCCCCTACTACTGATGGTGTGGACCAATCTGCATGGGGGATTCCTGGCGGGTCTGGGATTGCTCTGCCTTTGGGCGCCCATGTATCTTGTCGTTAACAGGCGCACATGGGTACACATTATTCCACCAATCTTGGTGTGTATTGCTGCCCCCTTCGTCAACCCCTATGGCATCGATCTGCTGACCTTTCTACTGCGGACTGCCACTGTGCCGCGGCCTGAGATCACCGAGTGGCAACCGCTGCTACTTATTTCCATTCCCGGTCTTCTCTATTTGCTGGTACTGCTGGTGGCGGTCGGGGGCATCATCCGCAGTACACAGCCGCGCAGGCCGATCCTTCTGATCCTGTTCGGGGTTACGGCACTGCTGCCCTGGATAGCAGTCCGGCATCTTTCGCTATTCTCCATCGCATCACTGATCTTGACCGGCGAACATGTCGGCAGCGCCTGGAACAGGATATGGCCCTACAGGCACACCGACAATCCGGTCTCGCCATGGCTTGCCGGCATACCGCTGGTCATGGCGGCTGCATTAATGATCCTGGGATCGACGCGAGAGCTGCATCGCATTCATATGGCAGATGAGCAGCAGCCGATTGCTGCGGTGGCCCTCTTAAAGCAGAGCGGCGTGTCGGGGCATCTAGCTACCCATTTTAATTGGGGTGAGTACATCATCTGGCACCTGGGTCCACACATCAAGGTTTCGATGGATGGTCGGCGGGAAACGATCTACTCAACCGCCATCTATCAGCAATACCAGGATTTATATTCCGGTGTGAAGGATTGGGATGCATTACTGCGGCAGTACCGGACAGATCTGGCGTTGGTCTATAAGGAGTCAGCTATCTACAATCTTCTGACACTCACACCTGATTGGATGATGCTGTACGAAGATTCGAAAAGTGTACTCTTCGTCAACCGGCGTTCATCGCTGGTTGCACCGCTCAAGCAAGCCGTTGCTGAGTTTACGCCGCCCGAGACGGCGAAATACTTCCCTTGAACAGCGTACGTATTCAACGCGTTGTGTATTGAGTGGAAAGGGGCAGGGTCAGGGAAAGATGGACTGATTGACGGTCGCAGCCTTCAGCGATGCGACAATCTCGCCGATTCGTTGCAGTTGATCCGTCTGTCCGGTAGTCTGTTCCAGCAGCGAGACGATAGCGCTTCCGACGATCACCCCATCCGCCACCCTCGACACCATTCGCACCTGTTCAGGCGTTGAGATACCGAATCCCACCGCAATCGGCAGATCCGTCTCGGCCCTGATCATTCGAAGGACGGTGTCAAGATCCCCGCTGATGCTGGAACGGGCGCCAGTGACGCCGCGCAGCGAGACATAATAGATAAACCCCTTCGAGGCGGCCGCGATCGCCCGTATGCGCGACTGCGGGCTGGTCGGGGCGATCAGAAAGATCGTATGAAGGTTGTGGGCGGCAGTCGCCTCAATCAACTCGGCCGCCTCTTCTGGCGGCAGATCCGGCACGATCACTCCATCGACGCCGGCGGCTGCCGCTTCCCTGGCAAAGCGCGTATAGCCGAAATGAAAGATCGGGTTGACGTAGCTCATCAAGAGCAGCGGCAGGCGGCAATCCGCGCGAAGTCCCTTTATCATCTCGAGTATTCGGGCAAGTGTGGTGCCGCCGGATAGCGCGCGTTGCGAGGCCCGCTGGATGGTGACGCCGTCAGCCAGCGGATCAGAGAATGGCACGCCGAGCTCGATCAGATCCGCACCTCGTCGTTCAAGCTCCAGGATCAGCGCGCGAGTGGTGGCAAGATCGGGATCGCCGGCGGTCAGGTACGGCATCAGGGCCCGCTCCCCCGATTCTTTGAGCTGACGGAACCGTGTATCGATCCGATTCATCCCTTTCATCCCTGTACCTCGCACCCCAACAGTTTGGCGACCACCTCGACATCTTTGTCCCCGCGACCGGACAGATTGACCACTACGATCTCGTCCTTCCGAAGTGTCGGGGCCAGTTGCTTTGTGTGCGCGATCGCATGTGCGCTTTCCAGCGCCGGAATCACGCCTTCCAATCGACTGAGGAGCTGAAAGGCCTCCAGCGCCTCGGCATCGGTGGCCGAGACAAAGTCGATTCGACCGCGATCGCGGTAATAACTATGCTCGGGACCGACACTCGGATAATCCAGACCGGCTGAGACCGAATGGGTCGGCCGGATCTGGCCGTCGTCATCCTGTAGGATGTAGCTCATCGTCCCGTGCAGGACGCCCAGCTCGCCCGAGGCAAACCGCGCGGCGTGCCGGCCGGTCTCGATCCCCAGGCCCCCCGCCTCTACCCCGATCATTCGGACAGCGGGCTCATCAAGAAAGGTGTGAAACAGACCGATCGAATTGCTGCCTCCGCCGACGCAGGCCACCAGATAGTCCGGCAGTCGCCCCTCCATCTCCATGATCTGCACCCTGGCCTCGCGACCGATGACCGATTGAAAGTCGCGAACTATCATCGGGTACGGATGGGCGCCCAGGACCGAGCCCAGCACATAGTGGGTCGTCTCGACGTTGGTGACCCAGTCGCGCATCGCCTCGTTGATCGCGTCCTTCAGGGTGCGGCTTCCCGACTCCACCGGGGTGACCTTTGCGCCAAGCAGACGCATCCGCACCACATTCAGGGCCTGGCGCCGCATATCCTCGGTACCCATAAAGACCTCGCAGGCCAGGCCGAACAGCGCGGCAACCGTGGCCGTAGCCACCCCATGCTGGCCGGCCCCTGTCTCGGCAATGACCCGAGACTTGCGCATACGGCGGGTCAGGAGGACCTGGCCTACCGTATTATTGATCTTGTGTGCACCCGTGTGGCAGAGGTCTTCGCGCTTGAGATAGATCCGAGCCCCGCCCAGATGCTCCGTCAGACGGCGCGCGAAATACAGCGGCGTCGGGCGCCCCACATAATGCCGAAGATAGCTCTGCATCTCCGCCTCAAAGGCGGGATCAGCCTTCGCCTCGCGATAGACCGTCTCCAGCGCCGCCAGCGCCGCCATCAAGGTCTCCGGAACGAATGTTCCCCCGTACCGGCCGAAGTGCCCGCGGGCATCGGGAAGTGGGCTGGGCGGCGGCGTCTCAGCGTGCGTCGGCATATCGTGTTCGTTCAATGAACTCCCTCACTTTACGATGATCTTTACGGCCAGGGCGCTCTTCGACACCGCTACAGACATCGACAGCATACGGCCTGACCTGGGCCACAGCAGAGGCGACATTGTCCGGGGTCAGCCCGCCGGACAGGATCACCCTGGCTTGTTGCGCCGCCTTGGCTGCGATTTCCCATGGGAAGGTCTTGCCGGTCCCGCCCGGTCGGTCGGCGACGTAGGTATCGAGCAGGAATGCCCGCGCCTGCGGATAATCCTGCATGGACTTCAGATCGTGCTCGCCTTGGACGCGGATCGCCTTGACGAAGGGAACGCGCAGGGATCGGCACTGCGCCGGGCTTTCGTTGCCATGCAGTTGTACAAGGCTGAGACCGCATGCGCGTACGATCTGGTCGATATCCTCCGGCGTCCGATCGATGAAGATCCCTACTGTTGCAATAAATGGCGGCAACCGGTCGATAATGGCGGCCACCGCCTCAGGCGTCATATATCTGGGGGTCCCGTTCACAAGGATAAAGCCGACCGCATCGGCCCCGGCCTCTACGGCGACGCAGGCATCGTCGTATGACGTAATCCCGCAGATCTTAATCCGTATCATCCATGCGCCCCCGTCAATAACTCGCGAAGCTGATTGCCGGGGTCCGAACTCTTGAGCAAGGATTCGCCGACCAGGATCGCATCTACCCCCGCCTCCGCCAGCCGCCGTACCTCTTCGGCGTGGCTGATGCCGCTTTCACTGACAACCACCGCACCGGGAGGAAGGTGCGGCAACAGCGCAAACGTCGTGTCCAGTCGAGTCTGCAGAGTTGCCAGATCACGATTATTGATCCCGATCAGCGCAGCTCCTGTTGCCTTTGCGATGTCAAGTTCCGCCAGGGTGTGAACCTCGACCAATGGGTGTAGCGACAGCGATAGGGCCAGTGCAGCGAAGTCTGCCAGTTGAGAGGCATCGAGGGCCGCCACGATCAGCAAAATCGCATCGGCCCCGTGCACACGGCTCTCGTAAATCTGATAGGGCGCAACAATAAATTCTTTCCTGAGTATCGGCAGATAAACCGCGCCTCTGACAGCGGCAATATCGTCCAGGCTTCCCTTGAAGAACCGGCTATCCGTCAAGACCGAGATCGCGCTTGCGCCCGCCTCCCGATAGGACGCCGCAACCGCCGCGACGTCAAGCGACGGACGAATCAGCCCTGCGGAAGGAGAAGCGCGCTTAATCTCGGCGATCGCCTTCAGGGGATCGCGTGCCCTGGCCTTACCTCGCTTCCTCGTGACAGCCGCCGTAAAATTACGGGTGGGCGGCGCGTCACACGCTTGCGCCTTCAGCTCCGCCAGCGCAACGACGGCCTCTCGCGCGCTGATCTCCTGCCGTTTATGCTGGAGAATCTGCTGCAGCATTGTCTCCCTGCGTCGTGTGTTGACGGTACCGGCGGCTGAACTCCACCAGGCGACTGAGCTTTTCTATGGCGGCCCCGCTGTCGATCGAGCGGGCTGCCATTTGGGCCCCCTCGTGAAAATCGACGGCCTTGCCGCCGGCCACGATGCCCAGCGCCGCGTTCATCACCACGACGTCGCGCTTCGGTCCCTTTTCCCCGCCTAATATGCGTGTAATAATCTCTGCGTTCTCTGCGGCGCTGCCGCCCTGTACGTCGCTGAGCGGTGCCCGCTGAAGACCGAAATCCTCTGGCGAGACGATATATGTAGAGATTTCACCATCTTTCAGTTCTGAGACCCTGCTCTCTCCTGCAGGCGAAAGCTCATCAAGCCCGTCGAGGCCAAATACGACAAACGCCCGCTTCGACCCCAAATCGTTCAGCGTCCTCGCCAGGAGTTCCGTCAGGCGTGCCTCATACACGCCGACAACCTGGGCCGGCGCCTCGGCGGGATTTGTCAGGGGGCCCAGGATGTTGAAGACCGTCCTGATTCGCATCTGACGGCGAGCCGTCATCACGTAGTGCATGGCCGTATGCAGAAGCGGGGCGTATAGAAATCCGATCCCGACGTCGTCGATACAGTTGCCCACCTGCTCCGGCGTCAGCGTAAGCTCTACACCCAACGCCTCCATCACATCGGCGCTTCCGCACTGACTCGATACCGCGCGGTTACCATGCTTGGCGACCTGGATACCTGTGCCGGCCACCACAAAGGCCGCCGCTGTTGAGATATTGAAGGTACGGCCGGCATCACCCCCGGTGCCGCACGTGTCGACTAAACCGGTATCGTTCGTGCCGACACGCTCAGTTGTGCGGCGGCTGGGCACCCTGACCCGACAGGCCTTCGCCCGCATCGCCCTGGCAAAACCGGTGATCTCAGTCACCGTCTCGCCCTTGCATCGAAGCGCCGTCAGAAAGGCGGCAATCTGTGCGTCAGACGTCTTGCCGGACATCATCTCGTCCATGGTCATGAAGGCCTCTTCGGCGCTGAGGTCTCTTCGCTCGACCAGCTTCTGTAACGCCTCGAGGATCATCATCCGTCTTGACCGGCTCTTCAGGGAAGGGAAAGGAAGTTCCTGAGCAGTCCCTTGCCTTCCGTTGTAAGGATCGATTCGGGATGAAATTGAATCCCTTCGATTCGATACGTCTTGTGGCGAATCCCCATGATCTCGCCTTCAGCGGTCTGCGCGGAGATCTCCAGACACTCCGGGAATCCATCCCGATCCACGACAAGCGAATGGTAGCGCGTCGCCTCGAAGGGGTTTGGAAGTCCCGAGAAGATCGTTCGATTGTCATGGTGGATCGGGGAGGTCTTCCCATGCATCAGGCGAGCCGCCCTTACGATCCGGCCCCCAAATGCGGCGCCGATGCACTGATGACCGAGGCAGACCCCAAGGATGGTAGCCTGTCCGGCAAAGTGTGCGATGACGTCGCAACTGATACCGGCATCCTTCGGCGTTTTCGGTCCCGGCGAGATAACGATCCGATCCGGGTGAAGCGCGCTCAGTTCCCCCAGGGTGATCTCGTCATTGCGAAAGACACGAGGGTGTTCGCCCAGTTCGCCCAGGTACTGAACCAGATTATAGGTAAAGGAATCGTAGTTATCGATGACGATCAGCATAGGCGTCTACCTTATGCATGCGATCGAGAGCTCGCCGGATTCGGCCATCTCGATCGCCTTCAACATGCCCTTGGCTTTGTTCATCGTTTCTTCGTATTCCCGCTCCGGGTCAGAGTCAGCGACGATCCCGGCACCTGCCTGGACATAGGCCATCCCGTCGGTCATCACAATCGTACGGATGGTGATACAGGTGTCCATATTGCCGGAGAAGCCGAAATACCCGACTGCACCGGCATACGGCCCACGGCGCACCGGCTCCAGCTCTTCGACAATCTCCATTGCGCGTATCTTGGGCGCGCCGGTTACCGTGCCGGCGGGAAAGCAGGCGCGGAGCAGATCGAAGCTATCGTACCCCTCATCGAGCGTTCCTTTGACGTTGGAGACAATATGCATGACATGCGAATACCGTTCTACCGTCATCAGTTCCGAGACGCTGACCGATCCAATGTGCGCGACTCGCCCCACATCGTTGCGTCCGAGGTCTACCAACATGATGTGCTCTGCCCGCTCTTTTGGATCGGCGAGAAGTTCCTGCTCCATGGCCAGATCCTCTGCATCGCTCTGTCCCCTGGGGCGGGTGCCGGCAATCGGACGGAGATCGATCCTCCCCTCCTCCAATCGGACGAGCACCTCAGGTGAGCTGCCAACGATCCGGAAATCACCCAATCGTAGATAATACATATACGGCGACGGGTTAACGACGCGCAGGGCCCGATAGATATCGAATGGATCGGCGGAAGTTTTTGTTGACAGTCGTTGAGAGATGACGGTCTGTACAACATCCCCCGCCCGTACATAGTCCTGCGTACGCTGTACGGCGGTGATAAACTCTGCACGGCTCATGCTGGAGGACAGGTGCAACCCTTCTCTGGTATGGCTACCTCCCGCATAGCTCACATCAAGCGGACGCCGCAGCGCCTCGACGATATCATCGATCTTCCGAGCGGCGTCCTCGTACGCCTGGCGGAGCCCCCGCGGTGTCGTCTCGGACAGCAGGACATTCGCGACTACCTTGATCCGGTGAGACACATTATCGAAGATCAACAGGGTATCGGGCAGAAGAAAGAGGGCGTCAGGCAGATCGAGATCGTCCTTAGCCGTCGATGGAATCCGCTCGAACTGTCGAACGACATCGTAGGAGAGAAAGCCCACCATCCCCCCATAGAACCTTGGCAGACCATCTGTGCGTACCGGCCGATACCGCGCCAGAATCGCTCTCAGCGGATCGAGGACGTCTTTCTCGATCGTATGGGATTGAATCCCAGCCTCGGTGATTACCTCAGCGATTGAACCTTTTGCCCTGAAGACCAGGCTGGGATTACTGCTGAGAAAACTATAGCGGCCCCACTTTTCACCCCCCTCAACACTTTCCAGCAGAAAGGCGTACTCACCGCGATCGATCTTGCGAAAGGCCGAGACCGGCGTCTCCATGTCGGCAAGGATTTCGCGATAGACGGGGATCAGATTTCCGTCCTCGGCCATTTTCGAGAATTCATCAAATGATGGGTGCAGCATATCCGCCATGAGCGTACACGATGGATGATGGAAGGCTGAAAAAATAGAGTGTTACCGTACCATACGGGAGAAAACACGGTCAAGGACAAACCCGAACCAAGGATCGACGCCAATCGCAGGAGCAGCGGAGGATGTCAGATGGAGCGGTGCCTACAGGTGCAGTTTGATCTTTGTCATAAGGACCGATTTTGATACGGCGCCGATAATCTGCTCAATCTGTACCCCATTCTTGAAGAAAAGAATGGTCGGAATGCTACGGATGCTGAAGCGACTTGGGATCTGTCGATTCTCGTCGACATTCAGCTTCGCGATAGTGACCTGGCCCTCGTGCGCAACCGCCACATCTTCGAGGATCGGCGCGATCAATCGGCAGGGACCGCACCATTCGGCCCAGAAATCAACCAGAATCAGTCCGGTCCCCTGTATGACCTGCTCGTCAAAGTTGCGATCGGTAATCTCAACGACCTTCCCCGACGCCATATCCCTCTCCTGATTAACCTTAATGCGGCAATGCCCTCGCCGGGCTCTCCAGTAAGGGCAAACGTACGTTGAACTTTATATTAGAAGAGAGGCGATCGGCTGTCAAGCAGTTTGAATCCACAGGGGGTTCATTCCCTGCGGCTTGCCGCGAGTTCGTCATACCGGCGAAAGCCGGTATCCAGAGACTCCCGGAGTGCAGCGAGACATTGGGCAAGCGATGTCCTTGGAGTCCAAACCTGTCCTCCACGATCCGGGTGTCGGTGTAGGCATAGGAGCCGATCACGCTCCAGTGGTCGGTGAGTTGCACGCTCAGATCGAGATCAATCCCCCGACTCCTGGCCTCATTAAGTGGCAGCCTCGCCAGCGGATTTGTGGGATCGGTCGCCAAAATGTTGCGCTTCGTGATCCGGTACAGGGCCACCGTCGAGGTGGGTCGCCCCCGAGCGCGCCAGCCCAGGGCTAGGGTGGCGGCCGCTGTGCGCGTCTCGACCCCGAGCTTCTCGTAGATATGCTCCAGATGCTTCTGCGTCGTCCGAGTGCTTATACCGAGGATACACCCGATCTCAGTATTGGTCTTGCCCTGAGTCACCCACTGCAGCACCTCGGCCTCTCGCCGCGTGAGCCCATTTTGCTCGAAGGAGACAGGCTGCGGACCCGTCTGACGCTCTTCCAGGAGCAACAGACAGTGGTCCGCCTCGCACAGATGCCGCACGAGCAGGCAGGTCCCATTACGACCCGCAGCGGCTCGCGCGGACTCGGCACGTCGTCGGTGCGGTCCAGGACCGCCTCCTGGTGTCAAGGGGCATCCAATTTTCCCTGGTTATGGGCATTGAAAATTCCCTACCCCCCCCGTCTCCCCGTATGCTGCATTACGCCATGGCCTCCGCCCCTTTGAGGAGGCCCGCCTTGATCTTCTCCTTCAGCCGATAACTATCACCCCGAATGCTGACGG